>JAEEGL011546555.1_pt1 | contig 16147 bp, 13 predicted proteins | sample 9134231 | NCBI WGS metagenome assembly JAEEGL01 (sample SAMN16246548, study PRJNA631951) | gut metagenome | biome: gut microbiome; feature: rumen; material: fiber-attached | host: Bos | place: Iran: Karaj | collected 2018-10
ATAATTTGAATGGTATCCGCTCGGCTATTGGCAAAGGGTTGCTGGAGTGGTTACAGAGTGAGAGTCCTGATGTCTTCTGTATCCAGGAGAGCAAAGCGCAGCCGGAACAGATTGACGTGATGGCGTTTCAAGAGTTGGGGTATCACAGTTATATCCACTCCGCAGAGAAAAAAGGCTACTCGGGCGTGTGTATCTTCACGAAGCAAGAGCCGGACAAAGTGGTGGTCGGTATGAGTAACCCTAAATACGACCGCGAGGGACGTGTGCTGCGCGTCGATTTCGGCGATCTGACCATCGTCGATGCCTATATCCCCAGCGGCACGACAGGCGATGTGCGACAAGATTTCAAGATGGAGTTTCTCGAGGATTTCCTAGTTTGGGTCAATGAGTTGCGTAAAGAACGACCGAACATCGTCATCTGCGGCGACTATAATATCTGTCATAAACCGATTGATATTAACCACCCTGAGCGGCAGATCGGTGTATCGGGTTTCTTGCCCGAAGAGCGCGAGTGGATGGACAGATGGGAAGCAAGCGGTCTGGTGGACTCCTTCCGTGTGTTTGACCAGAGTGCCGAGCGGTATAGCTGGTGGAGCTGGCGAGCAGGTGCAAGAGCAAGAAACGTAGGATGGCGGATTGACTACTTGTGGGTCAGCGAGAGCCTGCGCGGAAGGCTGAAAGACGGGAAGATCTTAACCGATGCCGTTCATTCCGACCACTGTCCGGTGATGGCAGAAATCGCATAAATTAAACTTCACGGGATAATATACATAGTATATTATAGGGTGGTGCAGGATACGATATACATAGGACATAGTAAGGACATGCATAGTTTATGGATAAATTACGAACAGAACATCTGATCAAAAAATACGGCAAGAGGACCGTGGTGGATGATGTCTCTATCCAGCTGGAACAAGGGGAGATAGTGGGTCTGCTGGGTCCTAACGGAGCCGGTAAGACGACGACGTTCTATATGACGACCGGTCTGGTGACTGCCAATAACGGTAAGATCTTCCTCAACGATCAGGATATCACTTCATACCCGATGTACAAGCGGGCGAAGATGGGCATCGGCTACCTGCCGCAAGAGGCAAGTGTGTTCCGCAAGATGACCGTAGAGGATAATATCCGCTCGGTTTTGGAGTTGACAGATTTCAGCAAAGAGTATCAGGAAGAGAAGTTAGAGAGCCTGATCAAGGAATTTAACTTGGCGCACGTTCGTACGAATCTCGGTGACCGTCTGAGTGGTGGCGAGAGACGAAGAACGGAGATTGCCCGGTGTCTGGCTATCGAACCGAAGTTCGTCATGCTCGACGAACCTTTTGCGGGTGTCGATCCTATCGCCGTGCAGGAGATCCAGGATGTCGTATGGAGGCTCAAAGACAAGAATATCGGTATCCTCATTACCGACCATAACGTCGATGAGACGCTGATGATCACCGACCGCGCGTACCTTCTGTTTGAAGGCAAGATCCTCTTCCACGGAACGCCGGAGGAGTTAGCCGCTAACCCGATCGTTCGACAGAACTACTTAGGGCGTGACTTTGAGTTGAAACGCAAAACGAGAGTGGAAGAATAACCGCATCATGAGAACCCGACTGCAAGCATTTTGGAACCACCCATGGACCGTAGTGGCATGGAACATAGCATTAGTGATGATGCTGTACACCATCCTGCGCCTTTCTTGCTACTACATGGACCGGAGTATTTTTCCAAATATCGATACGCAGCATCTGATAGAGATTCTGATAGGCGGTACGCGGTTTGACCTGACGGCGATTCTGTACCTCAGTTCACTGTATATCATCGGTTCGCTACTGCCCTTCCCCGCTACTTGGCGCGAGAACAAGGTCTATCAGAAAGTGTTGGTATGGCTTTATTGGGTGCCTAATGCTATCGGCATGATTATTAATGCCGCAGACAGCATCTATATCCGTTTCTCAGACCGCCGCGCTACTTGCGCTTCCTTCACAGAGTTTTCGAACGAAGATAACCTTGGTATCATCCTGGTTAACGGTATTGTCGAATACTGGTACGTCACTTTGCTGGGTCTCGCCGTTCTCTTTGCGTTCTTCTATGGTACCCGCAGGACGTTCTCTCTGCCACGCATGAAGCCGTCTATCTATTATCCTACAGAGGTGGTCATCTTCGTACTTTCTGTTTATTTCTCAATCATCGGTATCCGCGGCGGATTTGGCGCGTACACCCGTCCTATCACGCTGAGTAACGCGTTGCAGTACACCAACGCGCCGAGAGAGAGTGCGTTGGTGCTGAATACGCCTTTTTCGCTCATGAAGACGATTGAGAGTTCCCCGTACGTAGAGAAGAACTATTTTCCTGCCGACGAAGTGGAGGCGCACATGAGCCCGATCCATCCGGCGGAGAGCGATAAGATGCGGATGGACAACGTGGTAGTGATCATCTGGGAGTCATGCAGCAAAGAGTACATCGGATTCTTCAACAAAGATATACCGGGTTATGAGGGATACACGCCGTTCTTGGACAGCCTGTTAGGGCAGAGCGTGACGTTCCGCTACTCCTACGCTTCAGGGCGTAAGAGCGTTGATGCGATGCCTTCAGTACTATCGTCGATCCCGATGCTGATAGAACCTTATACCCTAAGCCCCTACTCGACCAATGAGGTATCGTCCATCGCAGAGCGGTTAGGCAAGAAAGGTTATACCACGGCATTCTTCCATGGTGCGCCCAATGGCAGTATGGGTTTTCAGGCCTACGCCCGTTCGGCGGGTTTTGGTGCCTATTACGGCATGACGGAGTTTAACGACGAGACGCAGTACGACGGTACGTGGGCTATCTGGGACGAACCTTTCCTGCAATATTATGCCAATACGATGAGCACGATGAAAGAGCCGTTCATGACGGCGGTCTTCACCGCTTCGAGCCATCATCCATTCAAAGTGCCGGCGCAGTATAAAGATACCTTTCCGAAAGGAAACCTGCCTATTCATGAGCCATTGGGATACACTGATCATGCCTTGCGGCGGTTCTTTGAGAACGTTAGCCGGCAGCCTTGGTTCGACCACACGCTGTTTGTCATCATGGCGGATCATACGAACCAGCTGAGTCTGCCGGAATATACCAACTCCCGTGGGCTATATGAAATACCTATTGCTTTCTATCACCCGCATTTGACACCGGAACTTAGTGAACAAGTCGTCAGCCAGACCGACATCATGCCGTCCGTGATGGGATGGTTAGGATACGACGAACCATATTTTTCCTTCGGCGAGAATGCACTGACCAAAGAGAAGGAGCATCCTTATGCGGTATGTTACAATGCACCTGTCTATCAGATCTTCTCGGATAGTTTGTTGCTGCAGTTCGATGGAGAGCAGGTGACCGGTGTCTTTGACTATCGCAGCGACCGGTACATGAAGGACAACATCGCAAAGACGATAGCGCCCGAGCGGATAGCGCCAATGGCGGACTACCTGAAGGCTTTTATCCAACAATATATCCACCGTATGGTGAAAAATGAATTAACCGTTCGCGAAGAGGAAAATAAATAATGCGTCAAACCTTCTACATAGTTTTATGCCTGTTTTTAGCGGCATGCAGCGCAGAACAACCGGAGATAGCGCTGAAGGTGCACGAATGTGCAAAGATGCCTTCTCCGCGTGCCACCTCTGTCGCTTGTTCGATGGGAGGCAAAGGATATATCTTCGGCGGACGGGCCCAGAACGGCGGGTACCTCAATGACCTATGGGAATATACCCCGGAGACGGATAGCTGGAAGCAGATAACTTCATTCCCAGGTCAGGCAAGGGTCAGCGCAGCGATGATCGCTTACAACGGCGCCATATATGTAGGAATGGGATTCGGGAAAGGGCAGATTTATACCGACAGCTGTTACCTGAACGATTGGTGGCGATGGGACCCGGAGTTGAATACATGGGATAGTATGGCATCTTATCCTCAAGAAACGACAGTCTCGCCGACTTTGTACGTCGTAGGCAGCCGGATATATGCCATCTATGGAACCTCCGGCTGTTTCACCCGTGAAATCAATTATTACGACACAGAGAGCGACAGTTGGCATACTATCAAAGATAACTACCGCCGCGCCTTATCCGGATTCGGAGGCGTCGGTGCACAATGTGAAGGGGAGACTTTCTACGGGCTTGGCAACAATACTTCCAACTTGAGCCAATGGTATAAGATGGATTTAGAAAGCGATCAATGGACGCGCTTGAAGAGTGCTCCGGGCAAAGGGCGCACGTTCAGCGCATGCGCTGCCTCCGAGCATCATATCTATATCTTCGGCGGACGTTATTTCGGGGGAGAGTTGACGGGGGGAGAGGTCTTCTCGCAGATTCTAAGATACACTCCCGCTTCCGACCGATGGATATATGCCGGAGATATGCCCTGTGGCAGAGGGGAGAACCAGATTGCCTTCGGGATAGGAAACAAGATCTATTTCGGTTTGGGCGAAAACGAAAACCGTGTACTGATAGATAAACTCTATTGCATTGAAGAATAAGATAGGTATCATAGTATGGCTGCTTTGCTGCGCTCTCAGCGCGCAGGCATGGGAGTGGTGGCCGTTACCGATGGCGGAGCCTGACACGTGCAAGGATCAACTCCTGTACGTTGGCGGAGTGAACGCCGTCAGTTCGAGCGGTGAGAGTGCTCCTACATGGCTGCAGGCAAACCGTCACGGTGCGATCTCTTCATTGCCGCATAGCGGAAATCTATGGTTAGGCATAGTCAAACCCGCTACACGACCTAACCGCTGGTTCGACTATGACGGAGCGGTGATCCTCAACGGCCGGATAGCCGGTCCGCAGAGTTCGACCAAACCGTATAAGATAGAAGGAACCGGTTTCTTCGAAGAGTTGTATGCGCACGTGCGCTTGTACATTGTGGATATAACCGCCGGCATCAAACCGATGTACATGGGGCCGGGAGATGAAGAACTGAGTAGCGGAAGTCTGCTCATCTCCAACAACGCGCACCCCGTTCCACGTATTAGTATAGGTATCGACCGATGGACCGCGTTCCCGGGACTTTACGGGTACGTAGAGATTAAAGGCGGCTTGACCCACGGATGGCTGACGGATAATAATCCTTCGGTAAAGAAGGCACTCTTGCATCATAAATATATCGGCGGCCGCATAGGCGGCAAGCTGCCGGTAAATATCAGCTATGAGTTTCACCACGCGGCGCAATGGGGCGGTGTATCGACGTTATTAGGCGATTTAGGAAATGACTTTCGGAGTTTTAAACATGTTTTCTTTGCACAAGGCGGTGGCAGTTCTGAAAACGAGAAACTCAACGCCCAGGGCAACCATCTGCTGAGCCAGACCCTTAGCGTGACCGTCAAAGGTGAGGGATGGATAGTCGATGCCTACTGGCAGGACCTTCAAGAGGATGGTCGCCCGCGTTTCATCGGCACAGGTCAGAACAAAAAAGACGGTCTTTGGGGTGTCAGCGTACGGCAAAGCCGGTGGCCGTTCATCAACGGTTTTACCTTCGAGGTACTGCAAACGACCGATCAGTCCGGGCCCTGGCACGACCGGGATGGAATGGCTTTCGGAGGCAATGACAGTTATTACAATAATAGCATCTATACCCAGGGATGGACTTATTTCGGTCGCACAATCGGTTCTCCGCTGATGCGTCCGGACAACAGCCGCGTATGGGCGTACCATGCCGGTATCAAAGGAGATGTATATGGTTTTCGGTACCGTGCGTTATGCACCTATGTCGATAACTACGGCACATATAATACTCCCCTCAGAAACCATAACACCGCGGTGCTGTTAGAAGTCACCAAACAGGTGCCGCAAGCATGGGGATTAGAGTTCGGCATCGCCCTCGCCGGCGATTTCGGAAGCCAGTATGGCAACCGGTTCGGCGGACAAATCACCATCCGTAAACAAGGAATCATTAAAAATTGGTAATATATGAATTTTGTAGAAACAAGCAATCTAATTTTTGCACAAGCAGTAAAGGACTATCATCGTACGGACGATGTTGATGCGCCTATTCACAACCCTTACCAAACCGGTACAATTGAGTACGACCTGTATCTCAAGAACTGGATCGATACTGTTCAATGGCATTTGGAGGATATCATCCGTGACCCGAATATCGACCCGGTGGCAGCGTTGGCGCTCAAACGCCGCATCGATCACAGCAACCAGGACCGTACGGACTTGGTAGAACGGATCGACAGCTATTTCTGGGAGCTTTTCCACGACGTGAAGCCTCAGCCGGAAGCGCGTATCAACACGGAGAGCCCGGCATGGGCGATTGACCGTCTGAGCATCCTTCATGTCAAACTGTGGCACATGCAAGAACAGGTGGACCGGACGGATGTCAGTGCTACGCAACACGAACAGTGCGTATCGAAGATGGCGGTACTCAAGGAGCAGTTATCCGACATGACGACCTCTATCAGCCAACTGTTAGCGGACTATCAAGCCGGCGTACGCATCATGAAGGTCTATCGCCAGATGAAGATGTACAACGATCCGAATCTCAACCCGGTGCTGTACGGGAAGAAATAGGCGAAAGGTGAAGAGAGTCTTAATCATACGGTTTTCTGCTTTAGGCGACGTAGCGATGCTTGCGCCTATCGTTCGTGCCGCCGCGGAGCAAGCGCCCGAGACGGAGTTCACGATGCTCTCGCAACAACGGTTTGCAGACCTCTTTGCCGACATGCCGGCGAATGTGCTTTTCCACGGCGTGGATCTCAAGAAGGAGTCGCTGCCGGAGATCATCCGCAGCTTGGGGGCTTTTGAGTACGTAGCAGACATGCATGATGTCATCCGGTCGGTAGTGATCCGGAACGCGATGCGTCTCAAGGGGGCGCAGGTGGTACGTATAGACAAAGGACGAAGGGACAAATGGCTCCTCACGCACGGCAGGATACACGAGCCTCTCAAGCGTACGACAGACCGGTATTGTGAGGTGTTTGAGAAAATCGGGATCACGAAAGACCCACAAATGCCCCACGAGATACCAACGAAAGTGGATCGTTCGGGAATCGGCATCGCGCCTTTCGCAGCACACGAGGGTAAGATCTACCCTATCGAACGGATGGAGCGTGTTGTAGAGTTACTCAGCCGAAAAGGCGAACACATTGTACTTTTCGGCGGTGGTAAGAGAGAGCAAGAGGTCCTGAATCGTTGGGCAGAGCGATACGCGAATGTGGAATCTCTCGCCGGTCGGAAGACGATGCGCGAGGAGTTGGAGATCATGCGCGGTCTGCGCGTCATGCTGACCATGGATAGCGGAAACATGCATTTGGCTTCTCTTGTCGGCACACGAGTTATCTCTATCTGGGGCGCAACGCATCCATACGCCGGCTTCCTGGGATACGGGCAAAGCGAGCAGGATTGTATCCAACGCGAGCTGCCTTGCCGCCCATGCTCCATCTATGGCAACAAACCATGTCAGTTCGGTGACTACCGGTGCATGGATATAGCGCCGGAAGAAATCGTGGGGAGATTAATGAGTGAATGAGTGAATGAATGAATGAGTGAATGAATGAGTGAGTGAATGAAGGGACTTCGGTACATATTCAATAGCGGAAAGAACTCTAAGTTCGCGTATTATCTGCGAGGTTATGCTTCGGAGCTGGTGCCATCGTGTTACTGGCGGTCGCAGCGAGAGGGATTATTGGCGCAGATAGCACAACGGGAGGATCGGGAGTATATCCGCAGCCGTATTGATTATTACTGTCCGATGAACACGCCGCAGGTTCTGCCGGAAACATCCCCCACCATCGGCGAGCAACGAATCCCCAAGAAGCAAAAAGTCTATTATTTCGATAGCCGCGAAGTGACGCGTTATTTCGCCCCCTCGTTGCATTGGGCATTGCTACCGGGCGATATCACGTATGTGCCGGGAGTGCCTTCGATTGTCAAGAGCCGCCCGCTGGCAAACGATGTGAGCAACAGCACCTTGCTGAAAATGGACAAAGTGCGGCATTTTATTTTCGTTCGTGACTCGTTGCCATGGGAGGAGAAGAAACCAATAGCTATCTTCCGAGGCAAAGCAGCCGGCAAACAGTCCCGTTTGGATTTCATGCGGATGTATTTCGGTAGCACAATCTGCGACTGCGGCGATGTGAGTCGTCCGGGCACCGTACCGCCGGAATGGCAAACGGAGAAGAAGACGATTGGCGAACATCTGGAATACCGATATATCATGGCCTTAGAGGGCAATGATGTCGCCAGCAACCTCAAGTGGGTCATGTCCAGCAACTCGATTGCCGTCATGCCTCGTCCTACATGCGAGACCTGGTTTATGGAAGGGAGGCTTATTCCCAACTATCACTATATCGAGATCAAGCCGGATTTCAGCGACCTGAAGGAGCGGCTCGACTATTATAACCACCACCCTGAGGAGGCGAAGCAGATTCTCACCCACGCGCATGCATACGTGGACCAGTTCCGCGATAAGAAACGCGAGCAGCTGATCGCACTCGGGGTCATGGATAAATATCTGCATTTTGTAAACGCATGAAGATCCTCATCAACCCGACATATGAATCCTTGCGTCCATGGATAGAGTCGTTGCCTGAGACGTTTGCGCAGCAAGGCGAGGTCATTTATGACGCCCGCAACCAGATTCGTATCATCCTGGCGCCTAACGGCAAAGAGATGTGCGTCAAACGTTTCCATGCACCTCGTTTTCTAAACCGTTTCGTCTATTCATTCTGGCGGATGCCGAAAGCCATCCGGGCCTTTCACAATGCCTTGCGACTAAAACTTGCCGGTATCGGAACGCCGGAACCGGTCGCTTTCCTGCTAACGAAACGGTTCGGTTTATTAGGCGAGTCATACTTAGTAAGTCGCAAGAGCTCCTTGACGCGCAATTTCTATGAGTTCCGTCATCATCCTCTGGCGGGTAACGAAGATATCGTGCGCGCCTTCGCCCGTTTCACGGCGCTAATGCACGAGAAAGGAATCTTGCACAAGGATTACTCGCCGGGGAATATTCTCTTTGACCGTCAAAAAGACGGCTCGGTAGCGTTTGAGATTGTGGATATCAACCGCATGGCCTTTGACCGACCTGTGGATTTAGACACGGCGTGCCGTAATTTCTGCCGGTTGTGGGGAAAGGAAGATTTCTTCCGTTTATTAGCAAAGGAATACGCAAAGGTGCGCGGTTTTGACGAAGCCGAATGCACGCGTCTGACCATCAAATACTGGAAACGTTTTTGGAGATTCAGAAAATAAGATGACTATACTGCAGTACATAGCGTCCCCCTTCTGGGGAGGAGGAGAGCAATATATCTTCGATCTCTCCATTGCCCTGCAAGCACAGTTCGACACCCGCACCGTGTTTGTCTGCCAGCCAGGAACACCGGCATCGATGATGGAGCGGTTGCAGCAGGTAGGCGCTGTCTATAGCTTACATCCCGCGACCAAGAACGGCAAGTTCTCCTATCGGGAGGCATTTCTTCTGGCGACCATCATGCACCGCGAGGAAGTTGATGTACTGCATGTGCATGATATGAAGGATTATTTCCTTTGCGCATACGCCAAACTCTTCTGCCGCCGCAAGATCCGTCTTGTCGCTACGCGGCATATCATAAGCGAAGCGAAGGACAAAGCGTCCTGGCGCTGGGTGTACCGGCGGATCGATGCAATGCTCTTCGTCTCACAAAAGGCTGCGGACGCCTTTTTGCACAAGGAAGCGGTAAGGCGTGCTTTCCGGTCTGTATATGTAGTGCCGAATAGTATCCGTATCCCCGACGAGACAACAGAGACTCCTTCGCTTCGGACGCAATTCGATATAGCCCCCTCGCTTCCGTTGGTGCTATACCACGGGCGTATATGCCGGGAGAAAGGAATCATTCAGTTATTAGAGGCGCTAGCACCTTCCTTCAGCCGCAAATATGCCGTGGTGTTAGCCGGCGTTGTGGACGAAGAGGTACAGCCGGCCTTGGACGAACTGATGAATCATTCGCCGATGGCGGGATTTATCTATCCTATCGGGTTCAGACGGGATATCACTTCACTCATTGGGCAATGTCAATTAGGTGTTCTGCCTTCCATTGTACCGGAGGCAGGAGGTCCGCTGACGTTATTGGAACATCTGGCTTTAGGCTCCGCCGTCATTGCTTCGGACAACGGCTCTCAGCCGGAATATGCAGAGAACGGCAAGGAAGCAGTGTTATTGCCACCGGAGGACTATCCGGCATGGGAGAAGGCGATCGAGGAACTAATCGGGGATGAAGAGAAAGCGAAACGCATAGCTTTAAACGCCCGCAAGCGTTATCTCCGAGATTTCACGTACTCACAATTTACTAAAAGGATATATGGAATATACACAAATGCATAAGATAGGATTTTGGCTTAAGCAAAACCTCTTTGTGTGGATCTGCGGAGCAGGAATAATGCTATGGTGGCTTCTTTGTCATCTCTTTCGCCCTACCGTGCCGATCCTGATAGATCAATTCACTCCGGTGTACCTACCGGTAGTTGGAATCCTATCTTTAGCGTGCCTGTCGATTCCTGGTATCGTTTATCTGTGCAGCCGTGCGTTCCGCGAGTTACGATGGCAGGAACAGCTACAGTCCGCCGGTATCGTACTGATGCTGACGACGATTGTCTTCCGTGCACCGGCATACTTACGCGCACAATTAATCTTTTTTGCGTTCACGGCGATTGCTTTTCTTGCCGATAAGGATCGTCAGTGGCGCAAGCAGCCGGTGTTCTTCTATGCTTGCTGGATCTATGTCTTGTGGCTATCGATCAGCATGCTTTGGACCCATCATCACGAGGAGTCCATCCGATATTTTAACCGCCTTGTACCACTTGTCTCCTACTCGCTTTGCTTTGCCTTCATAAGCCTTAGCGAAACTAATTATCACCGTCTGCTAACAGTCTTTTGGCGGGTAGTATGTATCGGCTGCTTGCTCTGTGTCGCGAGCGGTATATACGAATCCCATCGTATGGGATTTGCTTTTTCCGATTTTATTCAGTTTCATAAAACGATGATAGGCTCTTTCTTCCCGTTTTTCATGCTTTACGGATGGAGCGGAACCCCTCATCCCTCGTTTAACGTCTTATGGATCATGGCAGGAATGAGTTGTAGTTTTTATTTGGCGGATAAACGATATATATCCCGGTTTGAACTGCTCTGCGGCATTATGCTCATGCTACTCATCGTCATTGGTACACAAAGCCGTATTGGATACGTAATGTGGTTTATCATTGCTTTCTGCGGTATCATATATAGTTTACGGAACTATAAACTCGCCCTGTCCGCTGTTCTGTTGTTCTTGGCTGTAGGAGGCTATATTTTCGCACGAGTACATACAGACTCGTTGCGGAATCTATATACCGACCCTGCCCGCGAGCAGCTCTTCCAGATTGCTCGCGATTATCTGCGCGCCGACCCATGGGTAGGCTCCGGTCTGGGCGGTATGACGTATGAATATGTAGAATCCGTTATCGGATATGAGTTCAAGTCCTGGTGGCCTCAGTACCAGGATGCGGAGACGATGTACCCGCATAACCAGTTTCTTGGCGACTGGATGCAGTCAGGTATTATGGGGCTGATTGTGTTGATAGGATTAATAGGGTGTGGGTTCTACGAGGCGATTAAGAGCCGGAGTTTCATAGGTATCGCGTACATGACCGCCCTCTTCTTCTTTATGATGATAGAGATGCCCCTCCATTATCTGGGCGGCACCACGGTGATCGCATTCTTCCTTTGTTTTATCTTCTCCCATCATGACCGGCAAGCGATCGGTACAGGCGCAGATACGCCTCTACATGAGCCTGCCATGAGAACGAAGTAGCATACGCGAACGCTTCCTCCAGCTGTTTTGGCGTGGTGTCTGTGATTGCTTTGCGGATCAGTTTCGCAGAAGCCTCAGCGGGGTAACCCTTCTCGAAGAAAGAGACATGTGTGCTGCCTATCTCAACGAGGCTGGTCTCGTGGCTGCAGATGACGGGTTTGCGGAAGAGCATCGCTTCCACGACGGGCAGACCGAATCCCTCGAAGAGCGACGGGAAGACGAATGCCTCGCAATTCCGGTATAGCCATACTTTCTCCTCCGCCGACACTTTGCCTATCAGGTGCATATTCGTTACGTTTTTCTCGCGAATGAGTTGCTCGATTCTCTGTGCGTATCCGGTGTCTTTATTGCCGGCGATGTAGAGTTGGTACTGAGGCAGACGGAGCATGATATCCACCAGGACCTGGAAATTCTTCTTCTCCTTGATCTCCCCTATACTAAAAAGGAAAGGCGCGCGTACGGATGCAGGCGCTTGTTCGCGCGCGAGGTCGATACGCTCGATACCGTTGTAGATCACCTCTACGGCTTTGCCTTTCATCTCCATAAACCGCTCCGTCTCCGCCTTGGCGAACTGCGAGATAGCAACGATGCGGTCGGCGCGATTCACCTTGCGCTGGATCTTATGCAGGTACTCCTGTACTTTCCTGCCCTCTTTCTCATAAACGAAATTAAAATCATGGATTGTCAGTACGTAATGACTGGCATGAGGGGTATAGCGCGAGAGTTGATGAATCGCGTGCCATACGTCGTATTTGGCGCCTATGAGCCACGGTAAGACGCGGAAGATCTTCCAAGAGCGGACATACTTCACCTTATCACCGAACGCGCCCATAAATTGTTTGGGAACCATGAGGGTGATCTCTTCGCCTGCTATAGGCTGATAGCTGTCCCGGAAGAAATAGCCGTAGTTAAGTGCCACCTGACCTAAGCCACAGTGGACATTCTTGAGGATGGATAAGTCGATTAAGATGCGCATAAGCCGTGAAATACTTGTATTAAATTATTTGCTACTTTCTCGTCTGTGAATTTCGAGGCCTGCTCTTTTCCTTTGGCGCGCATTTGTTCGCGAAGGGTTTCGTCGGCGAGGATGGTGGTTAGACGGGAAGCTATCTCCTCCGCGTTCAGCGGGTCAGCGTACAACGCGGCATCGCCGCCGGTCTCGCCAAAACAACTGCCCGTAGAGGTCAGTACCGGCGTACCGACGCACATTGCTTCCAGGATCGGGATGCCGAAACCCTCGAAGATAGAAGGATAGCAGAACACCTCTGCGCCTTTATAGATCGCCGGCAGCTCGCTAAACGGCAGGTCGTGAAGGTATCTCAAATCGACGCCAAGCGCCTGCGCTTCACTCGCTAACCGATCCGCATAGGCGTTCTTTCCTCCGACGGCGACGAGGGGCAGGTCGGTCTTCGCCAAGTGCATCGCCTCGATGAGGCGGCGGAGGTTCTTGCGGGGTTCGATAGCACCGACCGCGAGCAGATAATGCTCCGGCAGGTGATAACGCGCCTTCATCTCCTCTACCTCCGTATCCGTGACGGGTTCGCGGAAACGGTTGTTACAGCCCTGATAGACCACTTGAATCCGTCGCGCATCGATGCCGAAGAAGTCGATGATGTCCCGTTTCGTCTGCTCGGAGATGGCGACGATAACGTCCGCCACACGCAAGGCGTACTGCATCTTTCGGGTGAAGAGACGGCGGTAGGTAGCGCTGTATAAGTCCGGATAACGAAGGAAGATGACGTCATGAATCGTGACAATCGTCTTCACGCCGGTACGATGGATACCGAAGGGCAGCTCACCCGAGAGCCCCCAATAGAGATCAACGTCCTTCATCTGTCCCACGCATCCGAAGCTGCGCCAGAGTGATGGAAACGCCTTCCAAAGTCCCTTCGGGGCGATGGTGCGGGTATCCGGGAAGGTATATCGCTCCGTAGGACGGGCGAAGAGCAGGTACTCCTCGTCCGGCGCGTAGGTCGTCAAGAGACGGATCACGTCCCTACTATAGTTTCCTAACCCTCGATGGTTATGGTACGCTCGTTTGGCATCAAAAGCTATTCGCATGGTTCAGTCCATTTTTGGTCTATAGCAAGGAGGTTGACTCGCATCATATTCATTCCGTAAGTCCGCATATCGGCGGCTTTGTCCGGTTCTAAAGTGAGGATATTCTCTCCACTGCCGACGCGGTAAAGACACTCTCGCTGGGAATGGATGCCGTAGCACCAGAAATACGCTCCATCCGAGACACCTAAATGGTCGTCGCTCACAAAGAACGCATACCGGCGTTGCTCGTTGAGAAGGTCCACTCCGAGACAATTGTTCTCATAATCGATACCCATCAGGCTGAGCACCGTAGGCCAGATATCAATCTGCGAAGCCGGTCTGTTCACGGTCTGAGGTGCAAGTCCCGCGCCGAGCATAAAGACCGGAATGCGGTTATAGGGATAAACCATCTCGTAGGGGCTGGCGAGGTTAGCACCGTGATCTGCTACGAGGACAAAGATCGTGTTCTTGCCCCACTCTTTCTGCTGGGCCGTTTCTATGAACTGCCGGATTGCATCGTCCGCGTAGGCGATAATCTGATTCTCCGGCTCATCAGCGCGGTTCTGATACGCTTCCGGCACGATGAACGGACCATGATTACTGACAGTCAGGAAAGAAGCAAAGAAAGGCTTGCCGCTTGCTGCGTATTCGTCCAGACGACGCAGTCCGTACCGGAACAGGTAGCCATCCGAGACGCCGAAGTTATTGACCGCGGAGTCCGGCTCATAGTCGTAGTTAGAATAGATACGATCGATATGGTTATCCCGCCAGAAGGAGTTCATGTTATCGTATTGGGGATTGCCGGTGATGAAGCAGAGGTTCGCGTATCCGTTTTGATGCAGATAGTACGGCAGACCGGTATAGAGATCCGCGTTTACTCCCATGATCGGTTTGGCAAAGTTAGGCACGAAGCCGTAATGGACTCCTACGATACCGTTGTTAGTATGGATTCCTGTGGAGTAACAGTTCGACCAGTAGAGGCTCTTCTCCCGAAGGGAGCGCAGATAAGGCGTGAGGTATTGACCGTTCTCCTGTCGCTCGAGGTTCAGCGCCGTCATTGACTCCATGAAAATCACCACCACGTTCGGCTGCCCCTCTACCAGCCGATGGACGCTGCCCTCCCGTACGATCGGACGGAGCGTGTCGGTGGGCACGAAGCCCATCTCCTCCTGCACGTAACGGATAGCCTCCTGCTCATCGATGGCTGCGATCTCTTTCGGCACCGGGATGGTACCGTATTCCGCACTTTTGATAATATTGAAAACGGGATTGACGCCTAACTTGTTATAGAACGGATTGTTGCTGAAATACGCGAAACTGACCTTCAGCGGGAGGAGTTGAAAACTCCCGCGTATGCCGCAGAAGACTATTCCCCAGAGCAGTACGGTCAGCACGGAGGATAAGACATACTGCTTTCGTGAGCGGTCGTCAGCGAGGGTCCAGCCGTTCGTAAAGGCTTTGTTGATGGCTCCTAACGCGTACTCAAAGAGAGCGATGAGCACGAGAGCCATGAGCAGGAAGTACCAGTTTGTTCTGTCTTCGAAGATCATGCCGGCAGTGTCGCCCACAAAACCAAACCACGCCGTCACTCCTATATTCAGATGATTCTCGAAGAAATGAAAATACCGCGCATTAGCGACCTCTACGAAAATAAGAATGGCGTACAGCACGCCGTAGTACCAGGTGACTGCGCTTGTAAATCGCCGCATCCAGAGACCGTATTCATCCCGGTGCATCGTCGCCAAGGCAAAGACAGGCAATAAAAGAGCCGGCAGGGCAGAGATATAACTTGCGATGAGGTTGTCAAACTTCACGCCGATGAGCAATGCCGTAGGCAGGAGGCCCCAATCCACCCCTTCTGCCGGCAGGTTCGCTGCGAGCAGGATCAAGCGGCAGAGGCTCATCACCAAAAGTGTCAGCAGATGGATAGAGACCAGATAGCCAACAACCCGTCCAAAAGATTTTACGATATTCATTTCTTGTATTCCTTATCTTTTTCCAGACCTACCCGGAGTGTCACCAATAATCCGCGGGGGATGCACATACTCATCGTCGTGCGGCCGGGGATAGTGGTGTTGCGATCGAAGGTGTACTCGGTGAGGGCGGTACCGAAATCATAGATGTTATAACATTGTACCTCGAGGCTCATGGGGTACTCTTTGACCCACCATCGGCCGGTAGCGCGCAGGTCAAAATTGAAGAATGCATCCTCGCGTTTGCCGAAAGCGTTATTGGCGAGGTTGATGCCTCGCGCGTCGTACGGCAGTATCGTCGCTTCTTCATGGCTGCCCACCGTGCGGGTGCGAACCTCGTAGTTCG
>JAEEGL013233827.1_pt1 | contig 16147 bp, 15 predicted proteins | sample 9134231 | NCBI WGS metagenome assembly JAEEGL01 (sample SAMN16246548, study PRJNA631951) | gut metagenome | biome: gut microbiome; feature: rumen; material: fiber-attached | host: Bos | place: Iran: Karaj | collected 2018-10
AATATATCCAGTTAAGCTGGTACAACTACTAAAAGTTTCTTGAAACATGCCTTGTGCAGCAGTTGTGACTCTTGAAAACAGACCATCTGGTAAACTGGTTAATCCCGAACAATCAGAAAACGTGCTTTCGAACATAAAACTGGCACCATTAACATTATTACCATTAAACGAAAATAAATTCGAAGGTATACTTGTTAAATTTTGACATCCCATAAATGTTTCTGTAAACATACCTGATGCAGGTGTTGTGATACTGGCAAACAAATTACTTGGTATTGATGCCAAAGGTGTATTACAAAATGTGCACATGAACATATTAGTTGCACCTGTTGTTATATGACTAAATAAACCACCAGGAACAGATGTCAAACCAGAACCAGAAAAAGTTGATCTGAACATATTATCTGCAGCGACAGTATATCCAGAAAACAAATCATCATTAACAGATGTTAAGTTTGTACAACCGGAAAAGGTCTGATAAAAACGTGGAAATCCACCATTTGTAGCATTTTGATAAGGGAATACTTCTGATAAATCACCACTTACACTACCAACCTTTGTCGGCATAGTAAATTGTATTGCTGGTGTAGTAGTTCCTGTACTATAACCATTTGCTACCCCCCCAATCTTTATAGTCTTAGTTCCAGCAGACGAATATGTACACGTATATGTATTGCTTGTTGTACTGTCATGATTAATCATTTTACCAGATACACCACTTCCAGATAATGTTCCACCAGATCCGCAATCCACATAAAACACACCAAGTGCAGATAAAGTAAATGTAAATGTAGAATTTGCGGTCATTGACGTAGTTCCTATAGTCAATGGTGCATTTTCATATTGTGCGGTACATGTTGTATTAGAATTTATAGTAAATGTCCCACCAGCATTTACATTCACCCCACCACAGTTATATTTTACAAAAATCTTCCCAGTTGGCGGGGTACAAGTGTTCGCCAATGTTGTCACAGTGGCACCAGGTGAATAAGGACTGTTTGGATCTGTTGGTGGATTACCAGAAGCACCCGTACCACACGCATAAGTAACAGAGTATGATGCTGTAGCACACGAAACGTGACCATCCCAATAAGATTCATATCCTGTTGGGTATTGTGTCATTCCTGTTGGACATGTTGTTGCCAAAGAACCCGTATCACCAAACGTGTAATTCATCATACTTGTTGGATACGAAGATTGACGAGGTGTTAAACCAGAAAACATGTTTGACGGTATGTATCCAGTTAAACCTGTACAACTATAAAATGTATATGCAAACATATCTGTCGCTGGGGTTGTGATATTAGCAAACAAACCAGATGGTAAAGACGTTAACCCAGAAGCCATAAATGTGCTATCAAACATATAATCTGCACCAGTTGTTATACCACTAAATAACCCAGCAGGAACAGCTGTCAAATTAGCACAGTACGAAAATGTATTTGTAAACAAACCTTCTGCACCAACTGTTATACCACTAAACAACCCAGCGGGCAAGCCCGCTGACGTTAAACCAGTATGATCAAATGTGCTAGAAAACATCCCCGCTGCAGTACTAGTCGTTATACCGCCAAACAACCCAGCGGGAACAGACGTCAAATTACTACAATTATAAAAAGTCGAGGCAAACATATTATCTGCACCAACTGTTATACCACTAAACAACCCAGCAGGAACGGTCGTCAGCCCAGAACTGGCAAAAGTCGAAACAAACATGTTGCTTGTACCAGCGGTATAATTACTAAACAAAGTACTTGGAACCGATGTTAAATTCGTAGCATTAAAAAATGTCGCTATAAACCGCGGTCTTTGACCATTTGCCGAACCTAAAGACGGAAATATAACAGATAAATTACCAGATACAGATGCAATTCGTGTCGGACTTGTAAACTGTAATACAGATGCATTACCATTGGTACCTGTATTATAAGAAGACGCCGTACCAGCAAATTGAACCGTCTTTACCCCGGTAGATGAATACGTACATGTATATGTTGCTTGGGTTGTATTATTACGTGTAATAGTATTACCAGATACACCTGTTCCAGATAATGTTCCGCCAGTTCCACAATCAACATAAAAAGTTCCTGCTGCAGACAATTTAAATGTAAACGTGCCACCGGTTGATGTATAATTCGTTGTAGTTACAGAAAAAGGATATGAGATGGCTTCACATGAAACATGGGTGTTCCAATATGATTCGTACCCAGTTGTATATTGCACTGTACCAGATGGACATGATGAATCCAAACCATTATCATTGTAAAAAATTTGAGCCATCATATCCGTTCCATATGGATGCCCGTTTGAAATCAATGAAGCAAACATGTCTGACGGTATATATCCAGTTAAATTAGTACAATTAGAAAATGTGGTTCGGAACGTATAATTTGCACTGGTACCGATACCACTAAACAACCCAGATGGTAAAGATGTTAAACCAGTACAAGCAGTAAATGTCCCATCAAACATATAATCACGACCATAGCTGTATCCTGCAAACACGTTATCATCAATGCTCACCAAATTAGTACAACCTTGGAAAGCACCCACAAAAGAAGGATATTTGCCATAAATACCCCCTAAATCTGGGAATGAAGAGGCCGCATCACCTTCGATTGAATAAACATACGAACTGCCCGCAAAACTTATCACCGGGGTCGTATCAGGACGATCATTATATGCAGTTATGTTAGGTCTTGAAAAAGTTATCCTTTTTTGACCAGAACTTCCATATGTACATGTGTACCGGTAGCTATCAGTATCTTTTTTGGTGATCAACGTGCCCTTTACACCTGTTCCAGATAATGTACCATCTTTTCCACAATCGACATTAATGGACCCTTCTCCAGAAAATTGAAACACCACCGTATCCCGCGAAGTAACACTAGTGGTTATAACAGTAAAATCATCTGCTGCAAATGCAGACGGCATCGCAAACGTGGATACCAATAACATAAGCCCAAACAACAGTCTTTTTATCACTTTAGTTTTTCCTCCAAAACATACGGATGCGCCATATGCGTACAATTTCCTTGCCTTTGTGACAAAGATTTTTCCGTTTTTCTGACATTCGTCAGCCCTTCAAAAACAGTAAAAATTCCTTTGCCTTATGAGTAATTTTAGACGATAAAACCTTAGGGAATCAAGCATTTTTGTGTATATACAAAGCAAATTTTTTTTCTTCTTTTTACAAAAAAAATTTAATGTAATAAAGACCAAATTTCTGGTAATAAAGCGAAAAACAAACACCGTAAAAAAATGCGAAACAAGAACTTTTTTGTCTATACTTTATGAAAAAATTTTTATTTTTTAAAAAGGGCAAAAATTTCCCAATGATTTGCGCCGACAAATTGGTCAACTGGAACCGCAAATTTCATTTTATAATCACCTGATTCTAAAATTTTTTTATCACGAATAAATGTATTCGGATTACATGATACATAAACTATCTTTTTTACATTTGATTTTGATAATTCTTTCGATTGTGATTCTGCACCCGCACGTGGTGGATCCATTATGACGGCATCATAACTGTTTAACTGTTTTGTCGTCAAAGGTCGTTTGAACAAATCACGTTTAATTCCGTTTCCAACGATATCGAAACCTGTCGCCTTGGTCGCAAAAGTAAAATTCCCAAGGCCACAAAACAAATCTGCGACATGTTTTGCGTCACCAACATACTTAACCACCAAATCACGCAATATTTGTTCCGTTTGTTCGGTTGGTTGTAAAAAGGCACGTGGTGGATAATTCAATATTTTATCGTTGAACTTTATTTCGGGTTCTGTGTATTTTCTTATTGTAATATCGTTCCATATAAAACGTATTATTTGTGGAGGTAATTTTTCCACCGATTTTTTAAATTCAGCACCAAAATGCGGAACGATAGAATCAACAACCACGTCTATGCCGTTTTCACATTTCGTGATTAAAACACTGCCCGAACCAATCCATGGCAAATTTGCAATATATGGTAATACTTCATTTATTTCAGAAACTAAATTTGGACAATTTGTTATGTCTACTATGTCTTTGCTCTGTTTTTTATAAAAGCCAAAGTGTTCAGTATTAAATGCGAAATCAGCGCGTCTGCGTTGCCCCACCCCACCCCAAATCGCGGCATCAGTATATTTTAATTCTGGCAATGCCGATAGTTTTTCAGATCTATATTTTTCTTCATCTGAAAAATCATAATGGCAACCACCACAAATATTAAAAAAAGGACACGTTTTCATTTTCATATTTTTATCATAACATAAATTCTGTCTTGATTCCAATTTGTTTTAAATCTATTATATATGATATGAAAAAAAATACAGATAAAAAAATTGCTTTGTTTGCGGGCGCTTTGTCGTTGCCTTTTTTGACGCGTGATGCGTTACGCAAAAATGGTTGGGATGTTTTTGTTATCGGACTTAAAAACTTTTACGACCCAAAATTAAATCCTGATTTGATCATTCGTCTTGGGGCTGGCGGAACTGCTGCACGTGAATGTAAAAAACGTGGTATACATAAATTGTGTTTTGTCGGCGCGTTGGGACATATAAATTTATCTGATATTCGTCCAGACTTTTGGTCAATATCTGTATTGTTAAGTGTTTTAAAACATCAACGGGGGTATGATTCTATGGCTGTGGCATTTAATAAGGCTTTGGAAAAACGTGGCTATGAAATTGTTGCCGCGCAAGATTTGGCACCAGAATTAACTTTTGAAAAGACTGGTGTTCAAACAAAAACAAAACCATCAAAATCTGATTTGAAAGATATCGAACGCGCAATTCAGGTATCGCATGTAATTGGCGAACAAGATATTGGCGCTTCGGTTGTTGTGGACAAACAAGTTGTCGCTGTGGAAGCAGCAGAAGGTACCGCACGTATGCTGGATCGCGTCGTAGAAATGCGCAAAGGCAAACGCAAAAGCGGTGGTGTGTTCGCAAAGATGACAAAACCAAATCAAGATTTACGCATAGATATTCCGGCTATTGGTGTTGATACTGTACGTGCAGTGGCGGCGGCAAAATTACACGGAATCATCGTTAATTCCAAAACTTGTTTTGTGATTGATAAACCTGCGGTTTTAGCTGCGGCGAATAAAGCAAAAATATTTATCAAAGCGATATAAAAAAACCGCCATTTTGGCGGTTTTTTTTTTGTTTCATCTTTATCTATTATTTTTTGATGTCTTTGATTGTTACTTTGAACACAACATCTTTGCCAGCCAATTCTTTTACATAATTTTCTGGGAAAGTTATGTTAACATCACGTGTTTCACCAACCTTAGCACCAACCAATTGTTCTTCAAATCCTGGTACAAAAGTGCCACTGCCCAATTTCAAAGAATAATCAGATGCTGTTCCGCCAGCAAATTGTTCTGTTCCCAAAAATCCAGCGAAATCGATAACAACTGTATCACCATTTTTAGCAACTTTTTCACAACCAGCCAATGCAGCAACACCGCACAAAGCAACTATACCCATGATTTTTTTCATTTTTTTACTCCTTTTTCTGTTTTATTGATTGTAAACACATTTGAATCCGTATTCACGCATAGCCGCGCCTTCTGAGACGACACGGTAATCATAAAATGTTGTTGGACGCATAACTTCAAACGAAGGTTGATCATAAACAATCACGATGCTTTCAGCATTACGACCACACACTTTTTTCATTTCATAGTCTGCGACACGTGCCAAAACAGTACGCATATCCGCATCTACGTCTTTGCCGTCAGCGCTTTGCATATAACGCAAACGCATTTCACGAACCTCTGTATCACCAAGCAAGATTTCAACGCGTACCATTGCGCCCTTGTATTCTTGCCATCTGGTTTCTTTACGCGCAGTATTCCATCGATTCGATGCCGCCTGACGTTCTTCCATCGTTCGTGGTTTATACGAATCGATTTGAGCGTATTCGTTTTCTTCGGTTATATATTCTTTGGTGTTTTCATTGTACACCTCCGACGTCACTTTGCCGTAGAAACCGCCATTGTCAGAACTGCATGAGCCAAGCATCAAGCCCGCACATACATAACAAAATATAGATTTTTTCATGTCTTTTTCTCTTTTGCTTTTTTTCATTCTAGCAAATAAACTTTTTTGATTCAAGTCAGGATTTATGATATAATATAAATTATGAGTGATATAGTTTTAGATTCTTTGTTGAAACCATTGGCTGAATTTTATTCGCCTTCTTTTGTTGAAGAAATCGCGATAAATCACGCTGGTGAAGTTTGGATGCGCCTTAATGGTGGACGCGTTCCATGGGTTTCTTACCAGGCAGAAATTTTATCTAAACAGTACCTGATTGATTTAATTCATACGGTTGCAAATATTTATGAAAGACCTTTTGACCCGATACATGGTATTCCTGTGGTTTATGCTACTCTGCCGGGGAATCATCGTTTTTCTGCGATTGCTGGTCCAAACGTACAATACGACGATAATGATATAACTGGTGGTGTGGCATTAAATATTCGTGGCAGCGGTGTAAGAGAAACCAGTTTTGAAAACTATCATTTGCAACATGGAAAAAAATTACTAAAAATAAAAACACGCAAATCAAATCGACCAGATGATCCATACGACAGATTAATGTCTGCTATTAACGATGGTAGTCCTATTTTGATAAGCGGTGCAACATCAACTGGTAAGACAACATTTTTAAATCATATGTTGACTTTGATTGATCAAAACAGCCGCGTGATTACTGTCGAAGATGCACGTGAAATTCACGTTCCACAAAAAAATCGTGTTCATTTTGTGCTGTCCAGAACAGAACAAACCAACGATTTTAATTATGCGCGATTACTTGATTTAGTCGTTCGTATGACACCTGATGTTATTATTGGTGGGGAAATATCGACTGATAATGCATCGGTATTATGGGAAATGTTAGGCACTGGGCATGACCACTTTTATACAACCATCCATGCTGAAAGCGCAGAAGCCGCTTATTCAGCTTTTGCAGATAGAATATTACATACACAACCTGCTTATGACAGGGGTGAATTAATTGCGGAAATGAAAAAGAAAATCCGCGTTGTCCAATTATCAAGGGACGGAACATTACGCGCCGTTACCGAAGTCGTTTAATTAAAAGAACAGGAGTAAAAAATGGAACACATCGAAATTGAAAAGAAAATTAATGAAATATTACAACCGTTAGAAATGGAATTGAAAGAATCTGGTGCAATGGATTTAACTGGACGCGCCATAGATGAAAAAGTATTTGAAAGCATCATTGATAAAAAAATCATGGAATTACAAAAATTGGAACCATTGATTTCAAATGAAGCTGGCGTAGCAGTAAAAGGATACGCACCAAACATACTTTTTCATCACATAGAAATGTTGAACGATATGCGCAATCACCACACATTCAGTGTTCGTCAAGGTGAAGAATCTTTACAACGTGGTGCGGAAATTGAAAAGAAATTATTAAAAAGAAAATCTTTCTTGGATGGGATTATGAAATTGCTACAAAGAATTTCTGGTCGCAAGAGAACAGATGAAAAATCTAGATAATAAAAATCTCCGCATCATGCGGGGATTTTTTTGAATCATTTTCAATATTACATGAAATTTTGTGGATTGACGTCTATCTTTATACGAATATTAGCGGGTTGTTTTACTTTATCCAACCAATTACGCACAACAGGTTGTAAATTTGCGCGCATATCGCCAGATATCAAAAATCGCATACGATACCAATTCCTTATTTGATAAATTTGTGCCGGTATGGGTCCCATTATTTTTCCACCGTTTAAACTAGGTGCAGCATCGGCCAAATCTTTACAATATTTTTGTAGTATACTTTCTTTATTACTTTCTACTATCACAGCAATTAATTGCCCAAACGGTGGCATTTTAGCGGCACGACGCGATTCCATATCTTGTCCCATAAATTCATCACGGTTGCAAGCACAAATCGCACGAATAACTGGGTGTTCCGGCTGATAAGTTTGTAATAACACATGTCCTGGGAATTCGCCACGACCAGCACGACCTGCAACCTGAAACAACTGTTGAAAAGTGTGTTCACCAGCCCGAAAATCTGTACCAAACAAACCCATATCTGCATCAACAACACCAACCAAGGTTAAGTTCGGAAAATGATGTCCCTTTGCTAATATTTGAGTTCCGATAACAATGTCTATATCGCCACTTTCCATTTTTTTAACCAATCGTTCCAAAGCTTCACGCGATTGCATAGTGTCACTCGACACCAGTGCAGTTTTCACATTTGGAAATTTTGCCAATATCTCTTCTTCTATTCTTTCCAAACCAGCACCACGCATTGAAACTTCATTGCCACATTGTGGACATTTGGTCGGCAAAGGCGACATTTTTCCACACATATGACATATTAATTTATTCAAATGCTTATGGTAATTAAGTGCACACGAACAATCATCACATTCTGCAACCCAACCACATTTTTTACATTGTATGATTGGCGCAAAACCACGACGGTTTATGAATAACATAACCTGATTATGTCGCGCCAAGGTTTCATCGATTTTTTCACATAATTCTGGCGATAAAGTACCAGGTTTCTCTTCATCTTCATTTCCGATCTTATATGGTTCTGGGCGGGAATTACGCATATCTATGGTTGAGATAGTTGGTAATTGCGCACCACCAAATCTTGAATTTAATCGTATGCGTTTATATTTACCATTTGCGACATTATGTAATGTTTCAAGGGATGGGGTTGCACTGGCCAATAGAATTGGAAAATTTGCGATTTTTCCACGTAATATTGCCATATCACGCGCATGATAATTTCCCATATCTTCTTGCTTATATGAAGTATCGTGTTCTTCATCAACAACTATCAGACCTAAATTTTGCCACGGAAGGAACAAAGCACTGCGTGTCCCGACAACAATTCTGATATCGCCACGCGCAACACCACGCCATATATCTCGACGACGCGCAGATGTTAAATTACTATGCCAGACAACAGGTGGATTTCCAAATCTCTGTTTAAACCGGTCCATAAATTGTGCTGTTAAAGCAATTTCAGGCATCATCAATAATACACTTTTTCCCGCATTATACGCACGCAAAGCGGCATCAAAATAAACCTGAGTTTTACCTGAACCGGTTATCCCATCCAACAAATAAACTGAAAATTCATTTTTTGCCAATGCGACCGCTATCGTGTCTGCTGCAGATTGTTGTTCATCATTTAAAACTATATTCCCCATATCGTTATATTCATAAACAAAATCGTTATCATTCTTTTCACATGTTTCTGATGCAATCAAAATACCATTCTTTATCATTGTCTTTATGACGGCATTACTTACATGCGCTATATTCATTATATCATTTACAGACATAGCATCATTATCATTTGATTGAAAAGCATCGGCAACACTTTGACGTGCATCTGTCATTTTTTCACAATGTTCAAAATTAAAAGTATATAACTGCTCGTATTTTGGCGCATTAAAAGCATCTGGAACATTTATAATAAGACGTAACACTGCACCAGGTGCCATCAATGTCCAATTTGACATTTTATATATCCAATCTATATCAGATTGACTAAGTCGCCCCAAATTACATTTTTCTATGATTGGTTTTATTTTTGAAACATCTAAATTACTGTCTCCCCGCCCTACTATAACACCGATATATTGATGCATCATAACGGTTACACGAACAAAATCACCAATGTCTGCTTTTTCAGTCAAACGATAGTCATAACCATTGTTTATGACATTTGGAATTAAAACTTTTACGATATCGCCTTTTTCAAACATAATCATAAAATACTTGTTTTTTTTCTTTTTTTCAATAATCATTTATGTGCTATGTGGAAATTTTTATTTGAATTAGGTGACAGATTTTTCGCAATTATACCAGTCAAAAAATGGCGTGTTTATTTGCGAAAAGAGCTTTTGTTTGATTACAGGCGCAAATTAAATGCTTTGCGTCATGCTCGTCCAGATTTAAATTTCCGCAAAATGCGCCTGGCCAAAGGTGGTGGTTCATTGGTATTTATCATTGAAAATGATACTTTCAAGGTTCGCAAACACGTTTATGAATCAAAAGAATTCAAACGTTTTGAATATGAAAAAAGAATAACAGACGCAATTCGTCCATTTTGTACTATTGAAATACCAACCATTAAATTTTTTGAATCCGGCGGTTTTACTTTTTATGAAACCCCGAGGATACCCGGCAAAATGTTAGTTAATATCTCAACACACAGGATAAAAAAATATCAAAAACAAATCAGCAGACAATTGGCTGAATTCATATATAAAAAATCTTTGGCTGACCCAAAAGAAATATCAGATTTGAAAAAGGCACCAACCACACCAGGTTATTCGTGGACACATGGTGATATGTGCAGCAATATTTTAATCAATCCAAAAACAATGGTTATAACTGGAATCATTGATTGGGAATGGGCTAATTATCGGGAAACAGAACGCGAATTTTTTGGTCTGGTTCGTGTACGCAAAAAGATGCAAAAAATCGGTCTTGATAAAAGCACACGAGATGAATATAACAAAATATTAAACAAAAAATTATGATATACGATTGATTGTTTCGTTTATATCAGAATCTTCCGGAACATGATCTATTACAAAATCTGCATCATATTGCCCACGGAACCAAGTACGTTGACGTTTCGCGTATTGATTAGTTTTTGTGATCCAACTTTGAATAGCTTCATTTTCTGATAATTCACCACGCAACATTTTACATAATTGCATTGCACCAATAGCGCGTGTTTCGTCTTGATTATTGGCTATTATATTTTTTGCCTCAACCAGCGCACCACCATTTATCATTTCAGGTATTCGTGCGGCAATTCTGTCCAATAAGACTTCACGATTTGGAGAAATCAGAATTTTATACGCATCAGGAATCAGAGCACCCTTTCGTGGTTCTTTTTGCCAATCTGATATTGATTTGCCAGTTTCAAGGAAAACCTCTAATGCACGAGCTATGCGTTGCGGATCTGTCTTTGTAAAATCTGTTGGCAACATTTTACGTACAGATTCAATATCGTTCTTGACCATTTCACGTGCACGATTTCTGACCTCTTCGCTTATTTCAGGAACAGAAGAAATACCATTTAATAAAACATTTATATAATAACCCGTTCCGCCAACAAAGATAGGTGTTTTTCCCATACCAACAACTTCATCCATCGCAACACGAGCATAATCCAGATAATCAGCGACACTTATATGTTTATCCAACGGTAATATGGAAAACAGTTTATAAGGTATACCATCTATGTTATCTGACAAATCTTGGCCAGCAAACGGGGAAGCAGATATGTTTTCAATACCGCGATATATCTGCACACTGTCACAATTTATAATTGCGCCATTTATTTGTCGTGCCAATTCATGGGCAAATCCAGATTTACCCGAAGCAGTTGGTCCAGTAATAACAATCGCTTTATATTTCATGTATGTAATTATAAAAACGACTTTTTCTATTTGCAAGGCACAACCAAAAAAAATTCAAATTGTAATTATATGCCGTTTTGTGTTAAAATATAGTGTCTTAAGAAAGGAAAGGATAAAGGGATGAAAAAAATTCGTGTCGCAATTAATGGATTTGGACGTATTGGCCGTTTGGTCTTGCGTTCTGCGTTGGAATCTGGTCGCAAAGATATTGAATTTGTCGCAGTTAACGATTTGGCGCCATTGGAAGAAAATGCATATCTTTTACAAAATGATTCCGTACACGGCAGATTAAATATGGACGTAAAAACAGATGGCGATTATATTTTGGTTGGTGGTCAAAAAATAAAATGTTTATCTGAACGTGATCCTGCAAATTTGCCATGGAAACAATTAAAGGTTGATGTTGTTATGGAATGCACCGGGTTATTTACCGCCGCTGATAAAGCACGCGTTCACATTGATTGCGGGGCAAAACGCGTTTTGGTTTCTGCACCTTCTGCTGGTGCAGATAAAACTATAGTTTTCGGTGTTAACGACAACAAAATAACAAAAAAAGATTTGATTGTTTCGAATGCGTCTTGTACTACAAATTGCTTGGCACCTGTATTAAATGTTTTGGATAAAAAATTCGGTATAAAAAGTGGTTGGATGACAACAGTTCATGCTTATACTGGCGATCAACAATTATTGGATAAAAATCATAAAGATTTCAGACGTGCACGCGCTGCAAATTTATCTATGATTCCAACCAGCACTGGCGCAGCAAAGGCAATCGGATTGGTATTACCTAAACTGAACGGAAAAATGGACGGTATTGCAATTCGCGTTCCAACCCCAGATGTTTCTGTGGTTGAATTAGTTTTGAATTTAAATAAAAAAACAACCCCTGAATCTGTTAACAAAGTTATGTTGGCTGCAAAATCAGATATATTGGGATACAACGATAAACCGTTAGTATCTGTTGATTTTACACATGACACTCACAGTTCAATCTTTGATGCAACATTAACCAAAGTGGTAGATGGTAATATTTTACATGTTACCGCATGGTATGATAATGAATGGGGATTTTCAAACCGCATGTGCGATACCGCGGTTGTTATCGGAAAAATGCTTTAAACAAAAACCGGCGCAAAGCCGGTTTTTTTATAATGATATTTTGTGTTTTATTTCACGGATACGTGCCAAGATTTCACGTAAATCTTCATCTGATATGGTTGGTCTGACACTTTTGTTTTGGATTTCATCAACCAACACTATACACAATGTCGCAAGAAGCGCACTTTCCTGTAATGGTCCAATCTTATCCAGAATTTGACGGGCGCGCGCATCAACAATACGTCCCAATTCGATAAGGCGCCCTTCTTGACCGTCTTCACAGCCCATCGGGTAATTTCTGTTAACAATTGGTATTGATACAACACTCATTTCTTTAATTTCTCCAAAATAGATACAGATTTTTCAATCAATGCACGTGCATTTTCGTTTCTTTCGCGCAGATTTTTGATTTGTTTTGTTAAAATCGCAACTTCTAAATCAGTTTGCTTGGTCGCACATTGAGCATCGGCACGCAAATGCTGCGCCAAAGATTCCAATGAATCTAACTCTTGAAAAATTTGTTCTTTGATATCCATAATATTTGCATTTTAAGATATTTTTTATATGCGTTCAACCGGAAAATGTGATATAATGTTTTTCGTTAAAGTAAGGGAAGTTTTAATGAAGACTAAAATTATTTACATTTCAGGTAGTGAAATTTTCAATATTGCAGACATTCGTGGGGCTTTTGAAGAAGTTCGCAACGCCCTTAATCTTGATAAAAACACCGTTTTATTTGGTGTCCCGGTAGATGCCGAAGATGCTGGATTTTCGGCAAAAACAGAAGAAGAAACGACACCAGTTTCATCCATAACATCTGATGAACCAGTGGCGGAACCTGTTGTAGAAACAGAAATCATTGAAACAGTTACTGAAATTATCCCTGAACCTGTCGCGCCAGTTATGGAAGAAGAAAAAATCGAATCGGTTGAGGCTGAAACACCTGTAAAAAAACGTGGTCGTCCTCGCAAAGAAGAAAAAGTCGTTGTTGAAATCAACGATGAACCAGCGGCAGAACCAGAAGAAGAAATTGCCGTTGAAACAGAAGCGCAGGAAGAAAAAATCGTTCCTATTTTGTCTGTGTTGGCAACAAACGACGCAGATACCATTGAAGAACCAGAAGACACAGCCACACAAGATGATGATATTGAAATAATTCCGGAAATTACAGAAGAAGCTGAACCAGAAACAGAAGAAATTTCACAAACAGATATAATTGACGATGATGAAGCAAAATTGGAAAAATTACTTTCTGTTATGACCCCGTTAGAAGAAGATATCTTGGAAGAACAGCCTGTTGCAGATGCAATTGAAGAAAAACATGTGGAAGCTCCCGATGATTCTTTTGATGCGACATTGGAACAATTGGCAACAGAATTTATTGAAAATCAAGATAAATTAGCAGCAGAAACAAAATCTAATACACGCAGTAAAATTGGTAAATTACGTAATATTTTGCCTTTTAAACAATCTAAACACAAAGACCAAGGCCTGGGCGATTTGTTTGGCTGGGCTGGGATTGCCGCAAATGATGAAGATTTCTCTGTTCCAGGTTTCTTCACAAGTGCTGCATCAAAAAAATAAAATATGGATATAGCAAAAATTGTATCTTTATTAAAAAATTCGGGGTTGCAAAACATAACTGTGGGCAACGGTGTTATAGAATTCGATGATCCCGCTTGTATTTATACGATTTTCGATAATATTTTAAATTTTGGTTGGATTGTCATATTGATACTGACCGCGATGATGCTTTTTGGATGGGGGGTGTTGTATATTAAAAATGGTGTGAAAATTAACGATCTTTTTAACAACGCAAAAGCAATTCTTTTGATTTTCTGTATATTAAGCGCAGTAAAACCCATTGTAAATGTTATATATGGCGATAATTTGTTTGCCAGAAATTGTGAAAGGAAAAGTGTTTCTTTATCTGAAGTTCAAAAACTAATCAGTATGCGTGACACCACATTAGATAATGAAAATTCTTTATACGAAGTATTTGATATGGTTGATTCTGGTATAGAAGGACACGAAAGACTCATTATAGATAAATCAACAGAAGAAAATTCAAACGGTGGCTCTAGCGGTAGAAACAGTAACGATCCTAATGACCCAGATGTTTATTTGTAATTCTTAGCCATGGATAAAATTATTTTAATAAATTCATGTTACGTGCAGAATAAATAATATCCCCAGATACTAGTAAATGGTCATAAAGGTTTATATCTAATTTTTCCAACGCATTTTCTAATTCTTTGGTTATTTGTATATCTTGGGATGAAAAAGAAGTATAATTTGATGGATGATTATGAATTAACACAAGACTCCGTGCATTTAAATCAAGTGCTTTCTTTACAATTTCACGAATATAAACCGCTGCCCAATTAATTGTTCCCGAACTGTGTAATTCATCCAATATCAACTTATATTGTCCATCTAAATAAATTACATGAAATTCTTCTATTGCTTTTCCACCAAGTAAAATTTTGCAATAATTTTCTAACTTTTCATAATTATGGAATATGGGCTTTTCATCCAAAGTAATTTTATATTCCATAGATGTTATTTCATGAATCAATTTGAAAAAAGTTGCAGTATTTTCTTTTATCCCCTCATTTTTAACTAAATCTTCTATGGGTGCAGACAATAAACAATGTATGTTCCCATATTTTTTATATAATTGTCGCGACAAAGTACGGACATCACGTCGTGGAATTACATATGTTAATAACAATTCAAGGATTTCATATTCTGCCAATTGACCATCAAGAAACTTTTTACGGAGTCTTGCTCTGTGTCCCTGTTGTAAAGATTTTAAATCTTCTGGTTTAATCATGAGGCATTTTTTCTGTAAATATAATTACCCCGTCTTCTGTAATACCCAGTGTATGTTCCCATTGAGCAGACAAACTGCCATCCAAAGTACGTACAGTCCAACCATCTTTTGAATCTATTTCACATTTGTGTGTACCAACATTTATCATTGGTTCGATTGTAAAAACAAACCCAGGTTGCATTATTAACTTGTCGTATGCTTTGTCATAAAAATGCAATATGTTTGGATTATCATGCATAACTTTGCCAATACCGTGTCCACAAAAATCTTGGACTATTGAAAAACCATGTGGCTTTACAACAGATTCTATGGTTTTACCAATCTCAGAAATCGGCACACCTGGCGCACAAATAGAAATCGCGGCATTCAAGGCATCTTGACATGTCTGAACCAATTCACGCGCTTTGTTTGATACTTTTCCGATCATAAACATACGCGAAGCATCGCCATGAAAACCATGATATTCAGCAGTTAAATCTATATTGATGATATCTCCGTCTTTTAATATCACATTATCATTTGGAATACCATGACATACAACTTCGTTTATAGATGTACATATACTTTTCGGATATCCCATGTACCCCAAATCTGAAGAACGCGCACCGTTTTCTTTTAAAAATTGTGCCACCAATCTATCTATTTCCCCGGTAGAAACACCAGCAACAACATATGGTGTTATATAATCAAAGCAACGCGCAACTAAATCCCCAACAACACGTAGTCTTTTAAAATCTTTTGGTGCATACACAGATGATAACATT
>JAEEGL013836319.1_pt1 | contig 16147 bp, 16 predicted proteins | sample 9134231 | NCBI WGS metagenome assembly JAEEGL01 (sample SAMN16246548, study PRJNA631951) | gut metagenome | biome: gut microbiome; feature: rumen; material: fiber-attached | host: Bos | place: Iran: Karaj | collected 2018-10
CCGATTCGTTAGACCTGTCCATCACCCCACACCAATCCACATTCCTCACCCCATGCCCTCAACAATTCACCATTCCCTTCACCACCCCCGACAGCCCCTCCCACCTGCAGCTTTCTCTCACACCCCATTACGGGCTCTGGCACAACACCTACACCTACTACCTTACCCCCTACAACACCCTTGAACCCTTCGAGAGTGCCGACCTCTCCAATCTCCCTTGGCAGCACCCCTCGCTGTATCCCTGGCGCATCGACTCCCTCCAAGCCCATAGTGGTCGTTACAGTCTCCGCTCTGCTCCCATCGACCATTCCCTGCGATCGGTCATAGCTCTCGAAATCGATGTCCTTTCCGACGACTCCATCTCTTTCTTCTACAACCTTTCCAGTGAACCCAAGGACTGGCTCTACCTCTTTGTCGATGGCCGTCGCACGGGTTTCTGGAGCGGCAACACTGGTTGGCAACGCTATGCCCGTCCCATCTCCGCCGGCCGCCATCGGTTAGAATGGATTTACCAGAAGGACGATACCGGCAGCCAACACGACGACTGCGCCCGCATCGACGACCTCCGCCTCCCCCTTGCCCTGTGGCCTCAACCCTATGGCACCCCTTGGGCCGACACCACCCTTGCCGTGCCGCCAAGCCCCGTTGCCGACGTCCAGCGGGCGTTCTCCCTCTTCCCCAACCCCGCCTCCGGCGCTGTGACACTTCGCTTTACCCCCAGCCCCGAAAGCCGCACCGTCACCCTCTACAACAACCTGGGAATCGCCGTCGACAAAATAAATCTTCCTCCTCACACCTCCTCCACACAATATTCCACCACCCATCTGCGTTTTGGCATCTATACACTCGTCCTGCACGACAAGGCAGGCACCCACACACAGAAATTGACAGTTATACGTTAGCCCATGCTACAAATAGAAACATTGCCCCCTTACGCCCCTCTGGCCGACACCACTGCTGACAGCCTGCAGCCCCTCTGCATCTACGACTCCCTCTTCACCCCCGTGGGTCGCCAAGAGCCCTCCCTGCACAAAAGCCTCTTCACTCACCACCTCCTTCCCGTCGAGAATACCCACGAAATCACCATCCAGCACCAAGGCTCCCCCGGATGGTTCCTCCTCTTCATAGCCCTCTCCCTCTTCTTCATCTGCACATTCCTCCGCAACAAACAGATCAGCCTTGTCGAACTGCTCCAGTCCGCCATCGACTCCCGCGCCATGGACCGTCTGCTGCGCGACGCCAACCTCACCCACGCCACCGACCAGGCCATCATCGCCCCCCTCATGCTCATCCCCGTCGTCCTTGTGGCCTACTTCGCTTTCCTACCCCCTGTCAACGACATCTGGCTCAGCATCCTTCGCTATCTTCTCCTTCTTCTTGCCTGTTGCTTAATCTATTATGCCCGCAACGGCATCTTCCGCTTCTTCGGCAATGCCTTCGACAACAACGAAGCCCTCCACCTCTACCTCTCCAGCAACTACATCTACCACCTGCTTTACGGCATCGTGGCCACCGTCCTCTCCTTCTTCGTCTTCTACACCGACCGCGTCGGCACCACCTTCCTCTACATCCTTGGCGGCATGCTTGCACTGCTCTTTATTATCAGGCTCCTCCGAGGTATGCAACTATTTTTAACAAATTCAAAAAGTCCAAAATTCTATTTATTTTACTATCTTTGCATTCTCGAAATCGTCCCGATTATCATTGTCACAAAAGTCGCAATGTATTTATAGTTAGAGAGTTGAGATAAATAGTAAAAGATTCATGAAAGTCAAAAAAATCCTCGTTTCGCAGCCCGAACCTGCCGATTTGGAGAAATCTCCCTACAAGAATTTAGTCACAAAATACGGTGTCGACATCACCTTCTATAAATTTTTCGAAGTCGTCGGACTCTCCGTCTCCGAATTCCGCAAATCTCGCATTCACCTCGGCGACTACACTGCCGTCATCTTCAACAGCAAAAATTCCGTCGATCACTTCTTCCGTCTCGCCAAAGAGCTTCGCGAAAACATCCCGGACACCATGAAATATTTCTGCTCCACAGAGGCCATCGCCCACTACCTGCAGAACTACATACAATACCGCAAGCGCAAAATATTCTTCGGCAACCAGTATTTCGCCGACCTTATTGAGATCCTTTCCAAACATCGCGAGGAGAAGTTCCTCTTCCCCTGCTCCGACGAGAAGCAGACCGAATACACCAAGATGCTCGACAAGGCCAAGTTCAAATACACCAAGGCCACCATGTACACCTCCGTACCTCGCGACCTTACCCAGTTCAAGCTCAAGGACTACGATGTCGTCTGCCTCTTCTCGCCCATCGGCGTCCGCTCGCTCCTGCAAAGCTTCCCCAACATCGCCGAACAGTCCATCAACATTGCCGCCTTCGGCACCTCCACCCATGCCGCCCTCAAGGCTGCCGGCATCAAGTTGACTATCGCCGCTCCCACCAAAGCATCCCCCTCAATGGCCATGGCCATTGAAAACTACATCAACGGCAAAGGTCAGGACGAGGCCATCATCTCCCGCCCCTCTGCCATGAAAAAGGACGGCACCCACAAGGTCACATCCTCCACTACCGGCACCGTCAAGAAGACCAAATCCGTCTTTGCCAACAAGGCCAAATACAAACAATTGCAGGAAGAACGCAAAGCCCAAGCCGCCGCGCGCCGCGCTGAACGTCTGGCCGCCAAAGAGGCCCAGATGAAAACCCAGACCGACCCCACCGCCAAAGCCGAATAACGGAGCCATGTACACCTTCGGCAAACAAGAACGTCTCTGTAGTTCAAAGCTCACTGACGCTCTTTTCTCCACTGGCCATAAATTTCTGGTCTTCCCCTACAGTGTCCACTGGATGCTCTGCCCCGCAGGCACCCTCCCTCCCGGCATTCCCGCCCAAGTACTCATCGCCACCTCGAAAAAGAAATTCCACCATGCCGTGGACCGCAACCGCGTCAAACGCCTCACCCGCGAATGCTACCGCCTCCACAAGCCTCAACTCTACCAGTTCCTCACCACGCACAACCTCACCATCGCCCTTTCACTCAACTATATCCACAACGAAATCTTCGACTATCAGAAACTGGACCATAAGGTAGACCGCATCATCGAAACCCTTATCCAGCAAATCGAAAGCCAGCCCGTCCCGCAGGACAACCAAGCGTCATGAAACCCCTCATCGCACTCTGGAACACCCTCTGCAAAGGGGCCTACGGCCTCTACCGTTTGCTCATGCAGATCCTGTCGCGCGTTATGCTGGCCCTCATTGCCTTCTACCGCACCTGCATCTCCCCCCTCAAACCTCCCACCTGCCGCTTTACGCCTACATGCTCGCAATACGCCGTCGAAGCCATCAAGAAGTACGGCCCCATCAAAGGCGGATGGCTTGCACTGAAGCGCATCCTGCGCTGCAACCCCTTTGGCGGCTCCGGCTTTGACCCTGTCCCGTGAGGGAGATGCCTCCTTCTCCGCCCTTCCTTCGCTCGTTCTTGTTCAGTTCTCTAACATTTGTTCCTCATTTCTTTTAGGTTCATTGGACAACTACTCCTACAAATGACCTGCGAGTGTCCTACAAGGAGTGAACCTACGGCTAACCTGGTGCCATGCATCACGAAATGAAGCCACAAAAAAGAAAAACGGTTATAAAAGCTTGATAGCTATGGCGGCACAAGCCTCGGCATCGGCCAAGGCATGATGGTGATTCTCCAAACAGAAGCCGCATGCCTCCGCCACCGTATGCAGCTGGTGGTTGGGGAGGTTGGGCTGTTTGCGCCGCGAGGCACGACAGGTGCAATAGAATTTGTACCCAGGCCAGTCCATCTGATACACCCGCATCACAGCACGGAGGCAACCCTCGTCGAAGGGCGAGTTGTGGGCCACCAAGGGCAGCCCCTCGATCAGCGGGGCCACGCGCTCCCACACATACGGGAACACCTCGGCATCGTCCGTGTCCGCCGGACCCAGTCCGTGGACACGCTGGCAAAACCAAGTGTAATAATTCGGTTCGGGCTGAATGAGGCTGTAGAACCTATCGGTCACCACACCGCCGCGCACCACTACCACCCCGACACTGCACACGCTGCTGCGCTCGCCGTTGGCCGTCTCAAAGTCTATGGCTGCAAAATCCTGCATTTCTTCGGGTTTATTGCTGTATTATCATTTGTTATCATTTTATCACAAACCCGGGTTACGGGCGGTCGCCGCAGAAAGCTTTGCGCGTGCAGGCACCGCAACGCAGCCCCTGCCACACGCTGTCCAAATGGTCGGCAGCGGCATCCACCAGCACGGGGTCGTCAGTCAGTATGCCCGCCTCGAAATTGCGTCCGCCGTCGCCCTTCATCCCCATGCCCGCACCCGTCAGGTTGGCGGAGCCAATGTAGGCCGTGGTGCAGTCGAAAATCATTATTTTGAAGTGCACCCGCGGACAGAGCCGCCGCTCCAGCCGCGACCACAGACTGGGGAAACGGTCGAAATCCTGCCGGAAGTTCTCGCCGGGCTCCTTGGCATGCAGCAGACGCACCTCCACGCCCCGGTGCAGCAAACGGTCCAGCACAGCAAGGAAGGGCTCGGCGTCGCGCCCCTTGGCCACATAAAGGTCCTTCAGGTCCGCCGTCGCAATCCAAAGGTCGTGTTTCACGCCCTCGCACCGCGACAAAACCGCGCTATAATGCTCCTTGTCCGCAATATACTGCAACATAGCCATACTGGATAATAGACTGCAAAGGTACGAATAATTTGCCAAACGGCAACCTTTTTGCGCCCCGCAGCGCAAAAAAAGTCGCCTTGCGCCGCCGCTCGCCCCCACGTGCCCGCCCGCTACCGCCCCGCCCACACCAACAAAAAACCGCCAATCGGCAAAAAATTATTATCTTTGCAATTATTAAAAAAGTAATAATTATAAATTAAATAAAGCATATTAATATGAACCACAGCTATATACAAAACCCCTTCGTCATTTCAAAGAGCATTCCAGAAGCGTTGTTTTGCGACCGGGAGGAAGAAACTGCCTTTCTCATCAAGCAAATTGAAAACGGGAGGAACACGGTAATCGTGTCGCCTCGCAGAATGGGGAAGACGGGCTTAATCCACCACCTGTTCAGCCAAGAGACCGTTCTGGAGCGGTTCACACCGCTTTTTGTCGACATCTATCCCGCATCATCTTTGCAGGAGATGTGCTACATCATGGGGCGGAGCGTTTTCGAAAAGCTGAAGGCGAAGAAAACCCAACATTGGGAAACCTTTTTCCAATACATAAAATCCTTGCGGGCAGGCGTCCGTTTTGACTCTGTAACCGGCGAGCCGAAATTGGAGGTGGGGATCGGCGCCATTGAGCAACCCGAAACCACACTTGAAGAGATTCTCGCCTATTTGGAGTCGTCATCCACACCTTGTGTTGTGGCACTCGATGAGTTTCAGCAGATTGCCGAGTTTCCTGAGCATCGCGTCGAGGCACTCTTGCGCAGCATGATACAGAATTGCCGCCAGACCACCTTCCTGTTCAGCGGAAGCAAGCAGCACACTATCAACCAGATGTTTCTTTCAAAAACCCGACCGTTCTACCAGAATGCGCAATTAATGGATTTGGGGCCTCTCAAACTGGATGTGTACTCGGAGTTCGTCTGTCGGCTTTTCGGGCAATATGGAAAGCAGATTGACCCCGACGTGGTTTCGCAGGTGTATACAGACTATAATGCCACCACATGGTATATGCAGATGCTGATGAATGAACTGTTTGCCCTTACGGCACAGGGTGAGACATGCACTACGCCGCTTCTCGGCCGCGCCCAAAAGAACATTATACAGGTGCAGGAAGGAACGTATATGATGCAACTCAATATGCTGTCGTCCAAACAGAAGAGTCTTCTTCAGGCCATCGCCCACGAAAAGGGCGTGAAAGCCATCACGGCAAAAGCCTTCATCAAAAAATACTCATTGGACTCGGCCAGTTCTGTCCAATCGGCATTGAGGGCGCTGCTCGAAAAAGAAATCGTGACAACGGACAATGGGCTTTACCGCGTCAGCGATTTCTTCTTCGGGCAATGGCTGGTAGAGAGCTATTGAGGCCTGACGGAACCGGTTTCGACTCAACGCACATCAGTTACTAAACGGGCTGGAATTCGAAAATTTTCTTTCGGAAGGCTTCCCTGTTGAGGCCTTGTGCGAAAGACAAAAGGTGGCAGCGGCATTGGGGTGGCAGGTGAGTGCCTTCGCCACTTCAACAGCTTGGTTTTTGGGTACCGCACCTCATGAGTCCTCGAAACTGCAACCGAGGGCTGACTGCGAAATTATCTTCGCCATAATGAAAAAAATGTGTATATTTGCAATGTCAACCATCCGAGCCTACAGTGGGCAAGTGGATGGGGGACAGGACATAACAAAAAGACGTTGAGCTGAACGTTTTATCTGCGGCTACCTGAATCTCGCAAATTCACTATTTCCCGCACGGTAATACAACGCCAACGCCTATTGGTGTGTAATATGCGTCAACGCGTATATCTGCACAGCGTGGGCTCGGCATTGTTTATTCTCGGGAAATAGGCATGCGAGAGCCTTGGTAGCGGGATAAACGATGAGTTTGATACCCGCGCTTCTTTTTTTATTGTCCCGCATGTTTTGAGTAAAATGAGTTATGGTGCAGGTATCCGCCATGTTTTTAAATTCTTGAGTTATGCACAAGCAAGAAGTAACAGGAGCGGCCGAGCGCCGCAAACAGGTGTACGACGCACCTGAGGTAGAGATGCTGCAAGCCCGCGTCGAAAAGGGGTTTGCCGGCAGCCAGATTGTCGGTGAAGCGACCGGCGAGGGCTTGATTGAAACCGGCGAAGGCGGCAATGAATTATTCTCGTAACACAAAACTCAAAGTCATGAAGAAGATTACTGTTTTAGGGGTGGCGCTGGCCACCGTGGCTTCCGTCGCACTGGTGTCGTGCCAGAAGGACGGAGCGAGATTCACTGAGTTTACAGCCACCGTGGAGCATTGCACCGATGCCAGCGGCAAGGTGCTGATGGACGGGAACGTGCTGCGCTGGACCGACGGCGACCAGATAGCCGTGTGGGGTTCGGACGGCATGGGTACTTACACCACCACTAACGTGGGCGAGTATGTCACTACTTTCAACTTCACCGAGGGCGACGACCCCGGCGACCCCACCTATACCGCCATCTATCCGGCCAGCCTGGCCCAGCGGCAAGCCGTGATACTGCTACCGCCGGTGCAGACCAGCACCGACGGCTCACTACAGCAGTTCCCGATGATGGCCCGCTCCAGCAGCAGCGAGCTGGTGTTTAAGAACCTCTGCGGCGCCCTGCGCCTACGTCTGCAAGCCACCGGCAAAAGCGTGGTGGGGATAGAATTAGCTACTCCCAATCAATATCTTTGGGGACTGCACCAACTCAACTATAATAACGGTGCACCTACAGTAACCTTTAATAGCAACGGTGGTAAAGAGGTTATGCTCTCTATTACTAACCCTCAGGATATCACTACTGCCAAGGACTTCTACGTTGCGTTGCCCCCTTCTACATACGGGGCTGGATTCTCAATCAGAATTTATGCTGAAGATGGGAGTGTATGCACAAAAACCATCTCATCCGGCCACAGTTTCCGCATTGAACGCAACGGCATTTTTACCATCACATTGAACAACGATAACCTTGAGTTTGTACCCGATGCCGGTGTCTTGAACGGCGAGTTTTCTGTAAGCCCCACAAAAAAGGTGCGCTTCTCACAGGGCAACTTAATGTACACTGGCTTTGGTACCCACGCGGTGGCTGATGGGGGCATGGCGGAAGGCACTTGGCGATTCTACTTTAAACAAGCTGGATATACCAATTTAAGCGGTATGGAATACTCATCTAAATGGATTGGCCGATTCGCATGGGGAACAAGTGGATGGAATAGTGGAGCAAACAATTATAAACCTTATCAATCTAGTCAATATGCATCAATTAATAGCAACAACTATTATCCTGGTGGCAACTGGGAAAATAATCTAACTGGCCCATTTGCTTATGCTGACTGGGGAGTCTATAATGCCATACTCAACGGTGGTAACCAACCACAGCAGTGGCGAACCCTTTCATATGACGAATGGGACTATCTACTTAACCAGCGGCGCGGTCATGCAGTGAAATGGGGTATCGCTAACATAAGTGGATCAGTGACAGGCTTAGTTCTTTTACCTGATAGATGGTTTCTACCAGAAGGTATAGAGTTTAACGAAGGCCCTACTATCGGGGGAACTGTACTGAACAGCTATTCTTCCCAACAGTGGAAACAGATGGAAGATGCCGGTGCAGTAATTCTCTGTGGCTATGGAAGTCCATCATTTTATTTTTTGTCTTCTTCCGCTTCTAGTCTGGAAGGTGCAGGATCAGTATATATCGCTTCAAACTATTCCGAGGTGAGAGTTGCGGGATGTCAAAGATCTTCTGCACAATTTGTTCGTCTTGTTAAAGACGTGAACTAACCCTTTGCAGCCTTAGGGGCATTCCTAAGAGCCATGAATCATAGGCGACAGCCGATTCATGGCTCTCTTTCTATATCTCAATATTAGCATCCAGCGATGGGGAAAAACGAGTATTGGTTTCCTCCTTCTAAACCAACACTATACAGAGTAATTCTCAGGCAGCAAAAACAACCAATCTGAGAATGCGCGGGTTTCTGAATGCGAAAATCTCAGAGAATGCGCGGGTTTTCGGGGTTGGACGGGGCTTAAAAGGGAGAGCCGGACGGGCTGGTTTGCACACCAGCGGGTCCGGCTCTGCGGTATGGGTGGGGGGGAATGTTTATTTCAGGAAGGTCTCGTAGTAGTCGAACATCTTTTCGTAGAGATGGATGCGGTCGTAGCCACGGACATTGTGCTCGTGGTGAGGATAGATGAAGTAGTCCACCTGTTTGCCGGCCTTGATACAGGCATCGATGAACTCAATGCTGTTCTGCCAGACAACGGTGTTGTCCTCGGCACCATGGATGACAAGCAGACGGCCCTGCAGGTCCTTGGCTTTGCCGAGGAGGGAGGCCTTGGCATAGCCGTCGGGGTTCTCCTGCGGCATGTCCATATAACGCTCACCGTACATAATCTCGTACCACTTCCAGTCGATAACGGGGCCACCGGCGCATCCCACCTTGAAGATTTCGGGGTGAGCCAGTTTCATGGTAATGGTCATGAAGCCACCAAAGCTCCAACCCTCAACACCCATGCGGTTCTGGTCGACATAGGGGAGCGACTGGAGGAAACGGACACCTTCCATCTGGTCGGCCATCTCGATGGTACCGAGCTGGCGGTGGGTGCAGCTTTCAAACTCGAAGCCGCGATTGTCGGTACCACGATTGTCGACGGTGAAGACCACGTAGCCGTGCTGGGCAAGGAAGAGGAAATAGAGGTTGGCACCACCCAGCCAAGTGTCAGTAACCAGCTGGCTGTGGGGACCGCCGTAGACGTAGACGAGGGTGGGATATTTCTCACCGGGCTTGCGGTTGGGAGGGGTAATAAGACGGTAGTAGAGATCGGTGACTCCGTCGGCAGCTTTGATGGAGCCCATCTCAATCTTGGGCATGGCATATTCGGCCAAGGGGTTTTCAAGCTGGAAGAGGGTGGCGAGGGTCTTGCCTTTCTTGATATCAAGAACTTTGGCGCAACCAGGGTTCTCGACACTGCTGTAGACATCGATGAGCATGGTGCCCTTGGGGTTGATGACCACGGAGTGGGTGCCCTTGGCAGGTGTGAGGAGGGTCATTAGGCCAGTGGCCAGATTGACACGATAGGCAGCAAGACCAATGGCACTCTCCTTGTTGGCGTAGACGAAGACATTTTCGCCCTTTTCGTCAAAGCCGATGATGCCCTGCACCTCGTAGTTGCCTTTGGTGACCTGACGCAGCATCTCGCCGTCGGTGTTGTAGAGATAGAGGTGCTTATAGCCATCGCGGAGGCTGAACCAGAGGAACTGGTCGGGGTGTCCGGGGACGAAGGTCATGGGGTCGCAAGGCTCGACGTAGCGGGAATTGGACTCGACAAAGAGTACGGTGTCGAACTCGCCGTCGCCAGCATAGTAGCGTTCCAGCCACATGCGGTTCTGCTCACGATTGACTTTGGCGATATAGACATACTCCTCGTTGGGGTCCCAGCTGATGTTGGTGAGGTAGTTCTCACGCTCGGAGACGGAGGACTCGTCACGGCGGGTGTCGAGATAGAGGATGGAGCGCTGGGAAGCGTCATAGATGCCCACAGTCACTTCATGGCTCTTCATTCCGGCCATGGGGTATTTGAAGGGTTGCTCGCGGGCAATACGGGCTGTAGTGTTGACGAGGGGATAATCGGTCACCATGGACTGATCCATACGGTAGAAGGCCAAAAAATTGCCTTTGGGAGACCAGAAAGTACCCTTCTGGATGCCGAACTCATTGCGGTGCACGGACTGTCCGAAGACGATGTCCTGGTCAGGCGATTCGATGGGGAAGACCTTGCTACCATCGGCAATGTAGAGATTGTTGCCATGGGTGTAAGCGGACTTGTAGTTGGTCTCTTCCATGTCGAGATTGTTTGCATCTTTTGTGGGGTATTGAGCCACGACGGAGAGGGTCTTCTTGTTCATGTTGTAGAGGAGGACCTTACCGTTTGCTTTGAAACGGAACTCCTTGTCATTGATGATAGTGCAAGGGGGGAAGTAGCTCAGCGACTCCTCGCCGGAGGCCACCATTGCCTTATTCAACACGCTGAGGGCAAGACGGGCTTTGGCCTTGCCGGGATTGCCCATATAGAGGACGGTGTCCTGAATGTAGGCTATCTGGTTGGTATTGCCAACAAACTGGAATCCCCTCATGGTGGCCTGGGGATAGAGGCCTCTTGTCATCAGCTGCTTAGAGCTGAGCATCTTGTTCTGAGCGGCCACGCTGACGGTGAGCATCAATGCCGCAGCTAAAAAGATAATTCTTCTCATATTGATATTAGTATTAATCGCAAAATAAAAAACTGCTGATACGGCCAGCCGTTTGTGTCGCTCATAACCGTATCAACAGAAGACTGTTTCATATTGATAGATCAGTAATTCTTCCAGTTACGGAAACGCAGATTAAAGACACCGAAGAAAGCCTCTTTGAAGATTTTCATGCTCATCTTGGAGGTGCCAAGAACGCGGTCCGTGAACACTATAGGAACTTCGTAGATGCGGAAACCGAGACGCGTAGCCGTATACTTCATCTCAATCTGGAAAGCGTAGCCGACAAACTTCACCTTGTCGAATTTCATCTTCTCCAGAACCTTTCGGCTGTAGCATACGAAGCCCGCAGTGGCATCCATGACCTTCATGCCAGTCACGGTGCGAACATAGACAGAGGCGTAGTAGGACATCATCAATCGTCCCATGGGCCAGTTCACCACGCTAATCTTTCCATCCACATAGCGCGAGCCAACCACAACATCACCCTTGCCCGAAGAGCAAGCCTCGTAGAGCCGTGGCAGGTCGTCGGGGTTGTGAGAGAAGTCGGCATCCATCTCAATCATATACTCGTAGCCATGTTCAAGACCCCAGCGGAAACCATCCAGATAGGCAGTGCCAAGACCCAGCTTGCCTTTTCGCTCCTTGATGAAGAGGCGGTCGGGGAACTCCTGCATCAACCGTTTGACGATGTCCGCAGTGCCGTCGGGCGAGTTGTCCTCGACAATCAGCATGTCGAACTCTTTTCCGAGCGAGAACACTTTGCGGATAATATTCTCAATGTTCTCTTTCTCGTTATATGTGGGTGTAATAACAAGTGTATCTGACATAATGATAAGTATTCTACGATTAACAGATTCTATTTGAAGGGGCGGCGCATCATGAAAGGCAGGATGGCAAGCCAGCCCAACACATTGCCCAGGCAATTGCTGACCAGGTCATTGATGTCGAAGCCTCTGAAGGGGAGCAAATATTGCACAAACTCGGTGAAAAGACCAATCAATATAGCCACCCCGAGCACCGCTCCCTTGCGCCGTTTCAGCAAATCCATCACAAAGAAGGGGCAAAGCAAGTATATCAGCCCATGCAGCAGGTGGTCCAACCGTAGGCCGAAGACAAAATTATTCAAAGGCACCCCAAGTCTACCAAGTGGAGCCCACATCAACACTGCCAGAAGCACAAAATAGACTACCGACCACTTACGACGGGCATTGCGGTTTGCCACGCGCGACAGGATATTCTTCGCCGTGCGGCGCAATACCACCTTGCGCGACTGCTTACGCCACCATTCGCCCTCGCAGTCCACCACGGAATTGTCTGGACGGATAATGGTCATCAACTGCGCCAGCACATTCTCGCGGTGCACATGCTCATGCTTGTAGCAATTATCGCCACGGAAGTCATAATCGTTCCCACTGATTCGCATCAGGCGGTGGATAATATAGTGCTGGCCATCGAAAAAGAGATACACCTTTCCGGGATGGCATTTCTCGTCAGCAGCAAGCGGGCGGAGCGTGATTTTGTCGCCGTTGCCATTGATCAGGGGCTGCATGCTCCTGCCGCCAAACAGCATAGTCACCGTATGTCCGGCCTTCAACCGCTCGCACATTTCCACCAACAGGAAGTTGTCGGGGCTATTGGGCAATGATATATGGATTGTCTTCACCGTAACTGACTATTAAGTATTATTACCACTACCGAGCCTTGAATATGGCGTCGTGGCTTGTCCATGCGGCATCCTCGTCGGGCAGACATTCCAGATGGAACACAGGAACCGTGCTCAACACATCGGACAGCAGGTCCACAATCAAGTCCTGATACCTGTCGTCCTGTGCCAGAGCAGGAGGGCAGGAGGGATGAATGGCCGAAAAAGCCTCCACAATGCCAAGCTGGCGGATACTGTTATAAGGTGCCTGAGACAAGCGCACCGCACCTGCCAACGGGAAACGCAACTGGTGGTAGTGGTGGGTCTTGCCGCTCCAGGGCGAGCCGTACACCACCGCTTCTCCGTTCTCCACTGCCAGCACGGGGCTGTCGTCATTGAGTAGATGGGCGTCAGGGATGCTCTTCAGCCACAAGCGGGTGTGAGTGCTCTTACCTGTACCCGATTCACCGAGAAACAGCACGGCGCGTCCTTGGTGGACGATGGTGGAGGAATGGATTAACAACATCTTGCTCGACATAGAGAGGAGACCCAAGGCCATCCAGAGGGCAAAACGCAGCATGTCGCGATCTGCACCCTCCGTGGCCTCCACCTCGTTGCTTCCGCTCACATAGCGCATCCGCAGCGGAGGAATAGCCTTGTCGTATGGCTCCATGACGAAGTAGTAGACATCACCCTTACGGGCAAACTTGCACGACATGATGTCGGCCTCGAACACGAAGTTGTAGAGTTCCTTCCACTCGTCGGGTTTCTCAAACGTCCGTCCAAACACCACTTGCCATTCGGGCTCGTCATACTCGGCAACAAACACAGGGAAGCCCGGCATGGCTCTCAGCATTGCGGACTCTTTGTCGCCTACCACGCGGAACTTATGTCCCGCTATCAGGAATGATATACTGTCAGGCATGGCACACATTTTTTATTCAGGCAGCAAAAGACCATTCTCGCGGATGGTCTGTGCCCACTTCTCAGCATCGGTGCGGGCTGTAGCCTCGTCTACGTTATAATTGTCCAACAAGACGGCCACAGCGTCATCGATGGTGAAGTCTTTGCCTTGCAGTGAATCCCACATCAGCAAAGCCGACTCGTTAAAAGCAACTACACGGGTCATGTCCCCGTTGTTCTTTCCTTGTAAAAGGATGATGTTCTCGCCCGCCACTTTGCGGACCTTAAAAATAGGATTGATTTTCATGCTGCAAAAATACTAAAAAAAAATGATATAACAGAAATAATTCAAAAACTCTGTACTTGCCTTGCTGTCACTCACTGCGAAACAGGCTCTCACCCTGCCTGCTACTCCCTGTCTCAATGTTCCTTGCGGCATGCAGCGTGTTGCTTTTTCGCCACTACCAAGGAGCTGCTTTAAGCGGGCTCAAAGGTCACCTCCACCTCGTCACCGAAGGTTTTTCCTATCTGCTTGCGGATGACTTTGGTAACCCCAATAAGGTAGCAAATCTCGCCGTGGGCATCCTTCACGCCCATGTTGACAATGCTCCCGTCGTAAGGCACTCCGTCAAAGGTGGCATGAACCTTCAGCCTTCCCTTGCCGAATTCCTTACGCAGGTCAATGGGAACAACCACGTAGGCAGCATCCATCCCCTCATTCTGCACCAACACTGCTCGGAAACGGTACATAGGCACTCAGGCTGTAACAATCTTGTAGGTATCGATAGCAATGGCCAGTTCCTCGTCGGTGGTAACCACGGCTGTGGTGACGCGCGCACCAGGCACGGAGATGATAGCATCCTCGCCAGATGTGCGGTCGTTCAGCTCCATGTCCACCTCTATTCCCAGCCAGTCCATATCCTGCAGGATGGCGTGACGCATGAACCAGGCATTCTCGCCTATGCCGCCAGTGAAGATAAGCAGGTCGCAACCATTCATTTGTGCGGCAAAGGCTCCGATATACTTCTTACAACGCTGCGCAAACACATCGAAGGCGTAGATGCAACGCTGGTCGCCGTTATTGCGTCCTGCCCAGATGTCGCGCATATCCTGTGCTCCACCAGTCAAGCCAACCAATCCGCTCTTCTTGTACAGGATGTCGTTCGTCTCCTGCACGCTCAGCTCGGCTTTTTCCATCAGGTAAAGCAAAGCGCCCACATCAATATCGCCGCACCTCGAACCCATGGTCAATCCCTCCAACGAGGTCATGCCCATGCTGTTGTTCACGCTCTTGCCGTGGTCTATGGCACAGATGCTCGCGCCACTACCCAGATGACAGCTGATAATCTTCAGGTCTTTCCAGTACTTTCCTGCCAGTTTGGCGCCCTTCTTGGCCACAAAGCGGTGGCTGGTGCCGTGGAATCCATAGCGGCGAATGCCGTACTGCTCGTAGTACTCGTATGGAATGCCATAAAGGTAGTTCTTGGGTTCAATGGTCAGATTGAAGGCAGTGTCGAACACTGCCACCTGCGGCACGCCGGGCAGCACGGTCTCCATAGCCTCCACACCCATAATATTGCCAGGGATGTGCAGGGGAGCCAGCCCCGTCAGTGAACGGGCCTGTTCCAGCACCTGCGGGGTGATGAGCACACTCTGTTTAAAGAATTCGCCGCCGTGGGCAAAGCGGTGGCCCACTGCCGACACTTCCTTAATCGATTCCACCACGCCCGTAGCAGGGTCTACCAGTGCATTCATCACCATCTTCAACCCCTCGGTGTGATTGGGGATGGGGCATTCTGTTACGTGTTTCTCGCCCTTGCTGGTGTAGGAGAAGACACCCATCTCCAGACCTATACGCTCCAAGAGCCCTTTGGTTAATACTTTCTGCGTGTCAACATCAATCAATTGATATTTCAACGACGAACTACCACAATTAAGAACTAATATTTTCATATATCTTACTGCATTGTTATTGATTTCTTATAACGTATAACGTAAGCCGTCTCATTTTATTGTGCCGTTGCCTCTACGGCCTCAACTATTCTACCTGTTATCACCTGTGGTCGGCCCGTCCGGCAACGAGGCGTAAGTACTGAAAAAAGGAGTCCCCGAACAGGTCGAAGACTCCTCTCAATATATTACATCATCATAAAAAATTAGTTACCAGTTTTCCAGTTGAAGAAGATCTGTACACCGGCCATTTGATACACTTGCCAGTGTCCCCACTTGCCCATGCCGCTGAAGTCGGTATCCCATTTCAGGTTGGTGGCAAAGTTCACTGCAATGTGGCTTGACAGACGGTAGTCAATCTTCAGTTCGAGATCCATATCGGTTTCAAAGACGCGCTTGGCCAGCCAGTTCTTGCCTTGGAGGTCGGCCCATGTCTCACCGTCGGAAAGCGAGAAGTCCTTGGTAGGAGCGAGATCGGGATTCTCCGGGTCTGCCACGAAAGCATCGATGGCATCCCATGCCATATGCTTCGGTTTCTTGTAATCATAGAAGAGTTCTGCACGGGCATAGAGGTCGCGGTTGGGCTGCACACGTTCGTTACAGTCGTGGAGTTTCCGATAACCACCAAGAGCGAAGTGAGCGTGTTTAAACGTCGAGGGGTCTTTCTTGTTGAACTTATCCGGGTCCTGGAGAACTGCATAGGTGCGACCGGCA
>JAEEGL015683036.1_pt1 | contig 16147 bp, 6 predicted proteins | sample 9134231 | NCBI WGS metagenome assembly JAEEGL01 (sample SAMN16246548, study PRJNA631951) | gut metagenome | biome: gut microbiome; feature: rumen; material: fiber-attached | host: Bos | place: Iran: Karaj | collected 2018-10
CGGCTGACATTGTCGCGGTACAGGGCTTCGGTTGCCTGCAGGGCGTCGGAGAGGGCGGTAATTTGAGCACTGATGAGGTCTTGCTTGCCGGTCGTCTTCTGAAGAGTGGCGAGGGCGGTGTTGACCTCATTACCTGCGGCAATGAGGCTCTGCTGGAAGGCCATCTTTGCCTCTTCCATCTGCATCTCAGCCACTTTCTTCTTGGCGCGCAGGGCTCCGTTGGCGAAGAGGGGCTGGGTGAGTTGTCCCAGGGCATTCCAGATGAACTTGCCTGGGTTCACGATGATGCCGCCACCGCTGTTGGTGAAACCAAGAGTTCCGCTGATGGTCAGCGAGGGATAGAAGGCTGCTTTGGCGAGGTTCACATTATAGAAGGAGTTGGCGAGCTTCAGTTCGGCCTGTCGGACGTCGGGACGGTTCTGCAGCAGAGCCAAGGGCAGTCCGGTCTGGACAGAGGGAGCCTGAAATGCGTCGAGGGAAGTGCGCTCGATGTGGTGGGGCGCTTCTCCGAGAATGGTGCAGATGGCGTTCTCAGCCTGAGTGATAGCCTCCTTGAGGTCATAGACGCTGGCTGCAACGTTGAGGTAGTTGGCCTCGGACTGTGATACGGCAGCCTTATTGGATCGTCCAGCCTGCATAAGGTTCTTCGTCAGTTCAACGCTCTGCTTCCAATTCTCTGCCGTCTGCTCGGTGATGGCAAGTTCAGCGTCGAGCATGCAAAGGGTGTAGTAGAGATTTGCAACATTGGCAACGAGCGATTGCTGTACTGCCATACGAACGACTTTGGTCTGTTCCACGGTGACCTCGGCAGACTTCTTGCTGTTGCGCAGTTGTCCGAAGCTGCCCAGCTGCCACGAGGCGGTGATGGGCAAGGAATAAGTCTTGTTGGGAGCTGCCCAGTCGAAACTGGAGAGCTGACCCTGAGGACTGAAGACCAGACTGGGTATATAAGCCAGCTTAGAGCACTTCAGGTACTCTTGTGCCTCCAGGATCTGAAGGTCGGTCTGCTTCATGGAGGTGTTCTGCGCCAGAGCTTTCTGGATAAGGGCCTGCAGGGTGGGGTCGGTGAAGAACTCGCGCCAATGCATAGCTCCAGTGCCTTGTGGGTCATTGCCCGTCTGAACAGCACCATAGAGGCCGTCGGTCTGCAGGTCGACAGGACGCTCGTAGGATTTATAGATTCCGCAGGAGCTGAGGCTTGTCAGCGCTATTGTTAATAAAAGGATTTGCTTTTTCATTGCTTTTGTGGGGTTATTGAGAGGGAAGGTGGTCCCGCCGGAAAACCGGCGGGCACACTTGTTATTTTTCGTTTTGGGCCTCTATGCGTTCCTGATGACTGCGGGCTTGCTCCTGCAAGAACTGCTTGTCGGCTTCGACCTTCATTGCGGGACGGATTTTCTCCTGCAGGTACTCGAAGAAGATGAAGAAGACGGGGACGGTAAAGAGGATGGCGAAGGTGCCTACAATCATACCGCCGACGACACCGATACCGATGGTGCGGTCGCCGTTGGCTCCAGCTCCGGAGGCGAAGATGAGCGGCAACATACCGAGCACACAAGTGAGCACGGTCATCAGGATAGGACGCAGACGTGCCTCGGCAGCTGCATAGGCAGCCTCGACAATACCCATTCCCTTGCGGCGGCGCTCGAGTGCGAACTCGGTGATGAGGATGGCAGTCTTGGCCAGAAGGCCGATGAGCATGATGACACCCGTCTGGAGGTAAATGTTGTTCTCAACCTGACCGATGACATACATGTCTGCGCCGGTGAAGAGCCGTCCGAGTCCGACGCTAACCTGGTTCCAAAGCCATGCGAGTCCGAAAGAGCCCATGAGACCTGCTGGCACGGAGAGAATGACAGCGAAGGGAACGAGGAAGGACTCGTAGAGACACGAGAGGATGAGGAAGATGAGGATGACGCAGATGGTGTAGATGAGGATGGTCTGGTTGGAGCCCATCTGCTCATACTCCTCGCGGGAGATGCTGCCGTATTCGTAGGTGATATGGTCGGGCAGGGTCTGCGTGCGTACTTCGTCGATGATGCGCATGGCGTCCGAAGTGGTGTAGCCCTGTGCGGGCTGTACCATACAGGTGATCTCGGAGAAGAGGTTGAAATGCTTATCGATTTCAGGTCCAAGGATGGGTGTCAGCTTGGCGAACTGGGAGATGGGAGCCATGCCCTTGGAGCTGCGTACGTACATGTTAGAGAGGTCAGACTCAGAGGTGCGGTACTTGGGGTCGGTCTGCATCATGACGCGATAGACCTTACCGAACTGGTTGAAGTTCGAGACGTAGCTGCCTCCGAGGTATCCGCTCATGGCAGAGAGGACCTGCGAGGGCGAAATGCCGGCGAGCTTGCACTGGGCAGCATCGACCTCGACCTGATACTGGGGGAAGTTGCGGGCGTATGAGGTCATGGCCATCTGGATCTCGGGATGTTCGTTCAGAGCGTCCAGGAATTGCTGTGTCTGCTCGAGGAAGACACCCTTGTCGCCGTCCGAACGGTCCTGAAGGTGCAGGTCGACATTAGATCCGAGTCCGTAGCCAGGAATCATACCGGGTTCGAAGCAGAATATCTGTGCCTCGGGTATTTCCTTCATGAACTGGCCCATGAGCATGAGTTTCTTGATGCTGGAGCTGTGCTGGAGTCCTTTGCGCTCGTCCCAGTGCTTCAGTCGGAGGATGACCATACCGTTGGCGGCACCCTGTCCACCCATCATGCCGTAGCCGGCTGTACGGGAGTAGGTCTGGATGTCTTCGTCGTTCTTGATGATTTCCTGCACGCGGTCGAGTACGCTCTCGGTGTAGGCGAGGTTGCTTCCCGGCGGACAGGTGACGTCGACCATAAGCACCCCCTGGTCCTCCTGAGGCACGAGGCCCTTAGGCAGGGAAGTCATGAATAAGACGAGCAGCACCACAGCGATAGCGAGGCTCAACGGTGCCACCCAGCGGTGGTTGATGACTCCGCGCAGGTCGCGGTTGTAGCGGCGAGCCGTGCTTCCATAGACCTTATTGTAGCCCTTGCGCGTGCCTTTATTCAGCGCGAGGAAGAAGCGGCTGACGGGATTCTTGGCCACGCGGTCACTCTTGGCCGGACGCATGAGCATAGCACACAGAGCCGGGCATACCACGAGGGCAGAGACGCAGGAGATACCCACGGCCACAGCCAGGGTGATACCAAACTGGGTGTAGAACATACCAGAGGTGCCGGGCATCATCGTGACGGGGATGAACACGGCCATGAAGACGAAAGTACAGGAGAGCACGGCCATGGTCACGTCGGCCATAGCGTCCTTGGTGGCCTGATAGGCCGAGGTGTAGCCCGCATCAAACTTCGCCTGCACGGCCTCGACGACCACGATGGCATCATCGACCACCGTACCGATAGCCAGCACGAGGGCAAAGAGCGTCAGCAGGTTCAGCGTGAAGCCGGCAGCCTGCAGGGCGGCAAATGTGCCCACGAGGGAGATGATGATAGAGATAGACGGGATGAGCGTAGCGCGGAAATCCTGGAGGAAGAAGTATACCACGAGGATGACGAGGAGGATGGCGATGACAAGCGTTTCCTCCACATTTGCGATGGACTCCAGGAGGAAGTCGTTGGAGGACATCATCTGTTCGAAGTGAAGTCCCTTGGGCAGGGTCTTCTCCATCTCGCGCAAGGCTCCTGTGAAGCGGTCGTTGGTCTCCTTGGCGTTGGCTCCGGAGAGCTGGAAGGCAAGGAAGGTGACGGAGGGCTTACCCTTGAATTTACCGCTGAAGCCATAGTCCACCTGCCCCATTTCGAGGTCTGCGACGTCCTTCAGGCGGAGCAGGGAACCGTCGGGTTTGGCCATGATGACGATGTTCTCGAATTCCGAGACTTCCTTCAGGCGGCCGGTGTAGCGGAGGGTGTACTGATAGACGTTGTCCACATGGTCGCCGTGTCCGCCTTCCATGGGTTTCTCGCCCAGTTTACCTACGGCTGCCTCGAGGTTCTGCTCGGCCAGGCAGCCGGTGATGTCGGAGGGCACGAGGCCGTACTGGGCCATCACTTCGGGCTTGAGCCATACGCGGAGCGAATAGTTGGCGGCCAGCGCAAAGACCTCACCCACACCTTTAATACGCTTGAGCTGCGGGGTGATGTTGATGGCCATGTAGTTGCCCATGAAGTTGGCGTCGTACTCAGGCACATCGCTGACCATAGCGTCGATCTGCAGCATGGAGGTCTGACGCTTGAAGGTGGTGACACCAATCATGGTGACCTCCTGTGGCAGCAGACCCTGAGCCATGCTGACGCGGTTCTGGGTGTTCACGGCAGCCATGTCGGGGTTAGTACCCTGCTTGAAGAAGATCGTGATGGTTGCGGTACCGGAGTTGCTGGAACTGGAGGTCATGTAGGTCATGTTCTCCACGCCGTTAATACTTTCTTCCAGCGGTTGGATGACGGCCTTGGTGACCGTCTCTGCCGAAGCGCCCGGATAGGTAGCGTTGACAACGACCGTTGGAGGTGCAATGTCAGGGAACTGCTCTACGGGCAGGTTGAAATAGCTGATGGCGCCGAGCAGGACAATGACGATGGCTATGGACATGGCCATCACCGGGCGCTTGATGAATATATTTCCTTTCATTGTTATTATGGGACCCACCCTTCGCCCTCCTTGTGAGGGAGGGGGTGGATACTATTGCTGTTTATTTACTATTTCCTTTTCATTATGTGAAGATTAGCACTTCCTCGAGCGAGAGGGGTGTGAGTCCTTCTTACTGGACTTCTTACTGGACCAGTGCTCCTTCCTTGACCATACCGGCTCCGTCGGCAATGATCTCGTCGCCTTCCTTGAGGCCGGAGAGGACGATGAATTCACGGCCGGTGTTGTAGGGAGCCACCTCGATATTGGTGCCCACGGCGGTGCGCTGGCCATCGACGGTCTCTACCTTAAAGACCTGATGCACGGTCTGCAGCTGCTTGACGGCAGCGGCGGGAACGATGATGTGGTTCTTCAGCTCAACGGGGATGACGACATTGCCGGTGCTGCCCGAGTGGAGCAGACCCTTGGGGTTGTTGAACACGGCGCGCAGCTGTACGCTACCTGTACTTTGGTCCACGACTCCGCTGGCGGTCTCGATGACACCACTTTCCTCGTACTCAGAGCCATCCACGAGTTGCAGGCGCACGGCGGGCATAGCCTTCACGGCAGCCTCGGCAGACCCTGCCTGGCGAATCTTCTCCAGCAGCTGAGCTTCGCTCATGGAGAAGTAGACATACATTTGATGATTGTCGGAGACGGTGGTGAGGGGAGTGGGAATAGAGGGACCCACAAGTGCACCGACGCGGTAGGGCAGAGTGCCGACAACGCCGTCTGCCGGGCTCTTCACTACGGTGTAGCTGAGGGAGTTGGCAGCATTGGTCACAGCAGCTTCTGCTTGGGCCACAGCAGCCTTGGCCTGCATGTACGAGTTGTTGGCGGTCTGCAGGTCGAAGTCGCTGACGACTTGTTGGGCGTGGAGGTTCTGCGTGCTTTCGTACGAGAGCTTAGCAGTAGCCTCAGCGGCGCGGGCTGCCTCGAGGTTTGCCTTAGCGGTATTCAGTGCAGCCTGATAAGGCACTTGGTCGATGATGAAGAGGGGCTGTCCCTTGCGGACACGTTGTCCCTCGATAACACACAACTGTTGCAGTGTGCCGGTGACTTGTGGCAGCACCTGGATGTCTTGCCGACCGCGGATGGTGGCACTGTACTTGGTTTCGATAGTGCGATCCTCAGCTTTCACCTTAACGGTGGTGTATGCGAGGGGCATGTTTTGCTGTCCTTGCTGTTTCTTGCCTCCACAGGAAGAGAGCAGGACGGTTCCAAGAAGCGTGATGAGCGCGATGGATGCGAAACTTCTTTTCATGTTTTCTTTTTTTTATTAAATGTTGTTTTTGCTTTTTTTCTTTATCGTTATTGCACACAATTTTTCGCCTCGCTGTGAAGGGGGGCTTCTGAAATCGGCTGCAAAGGTACGACAAATATTCCAAACAACCATGATTTTGATTCGTCACAGATGGAAAAAAATTGTGCAAAACTTCCGTTCTGCACAACTTTTAACATGATTTAGGGGTTTTCAAGTAGAAAACCAGCCTATCTGACAAGCACTTTGCACCCATTTACGAGATAAATGCCACGCCGTACAGGGATGCGTGCTGGATATTCTACCCAGTCTGCGAAGAGCGTTTTTCCGGACAAATCGTTGACGACCACTCGCTGCGGTTGGCTGACGCGGATGTTGATGCATCCGAATCCGCCCTTGGCTTCCAATGTCTGTTTTGCTACGAACGAGGGTTCGCGCACCGCTACAGGTTCGGCCCCGTCGCCGAAGATGAGTTGCTTGTACTGTAGGATGAATTTGCCTACCGCCACACATCTCTTGTCGTGCATGTTAGCGATGAGTCCGAGGCTTACGGTGGCGGTCGAGTCGAGGAAGAACGAGACGGACTGGCTCTCAGAGAGAGCGGAGTATGCGAGTGCCTCTGTCTCGAGGTCGGCGGTCAGCGGCAACTGGTCAGCTGCGGCAGCGGCCACATAGGTGCCGTCGGTTAGCCAGTTGTAGTAGTAATCATCGCCGTCGCGATCAGCAGAGAAGGTATACTGTCCGGGCGGCAGTTCCACGGTCTGGAAGATCATCAGGTCCTTGATGTCGCTCTCGAAGCCGGAATAGCTGTCTTCCAGAGTGAGGTAGTTGTTCTTTTCGGCATCCACGTGCCATTCGGTGAGGATGCTTCCGTTCTTTACCGTGTTCAACTGCTTCCATGGGGAGGTGGTCTTGTTCATCAGCAACTTCAGGTAGCGCGAGCTGTTGGAGGGGTTCACGGTGCCACTGCCGGTCTTGAACGGATGTTTGTAGTTCTTGAGGTAGGTGGCTGTGACATCAATCATTGTGCCGCGGGTGTTCAGACAGAAGATTCCTAAGCTGTTCTCCCATGCGTCGCCGTCGGGGCCGAAGTTCATCCGCTTGCCTGTGAGGCCTTGTGCGGAGCTGTCGCTGACGTCGCCACCGCTCTGGTTGAAGTTGTAGTATAGCAGCAGTGATTCGTCTTCAGCGGGGTTGGCCACGGGCTCGTTGGCGATAGCCGTGATGTTCTTTTCGGTGATGGATTTGTTCCACACGCGCAACTCATCGATGATTCCATTAAAAGGACGTTCCGTGCCACCAATAGTGAACTGTTCCATCACAGGCACAGAAGAGCCGACTCGGGCGGTGCCAAGCTTCACGCCGTCGCGATAGAAGGTCAGTGTGCTGGATTTATAGGTGACGGCGTAGTGGTGCCACTCGTCGTAGATGACAGTTCCTGCAGGGCTGAGCCCGTTCCTGTCGGCAAGGTCCACGGAAATCTCGCCAGTCGGCTTCACGCTGAGCTGCAACGTAGAGGCTTTGTCTCCGATATGGAAGCTGTTGTCGGTGACTCGACCCGGATACATCCACCATTCAATGGTGAAGGCCTTCACGGTTTCTTCACCGAAGGGCGAGGCCGTTCTAACGAGGTCGTCAGTGCCGTCGAAGTGGAGTCCTGTCAAGCCGTCTTCGTTGCAAACGATAAGGGCTTTCGAGCGAGTCAGCTGGTCACTTCCTCTTTCATTTGTCACTTTAAGTGATACGTCATAGACTCCTGGCTCATCAATAGTTATAATTTTATTTTGTCCACCGAATCGATAGATGTCAAGATTACTGCTCAAGTCCCATTGCCATGCCGTAGGGGCAAACTTCGAGGCATCGTAGAGCTCAATGGCTTGTCCTTTGACGACCACGTTGTTCGCGATGCTGAAGGCGGCCTGAGGAGCCACGGGCACGACGCTTACGCTCTTGGTGGCAGAGACGCGTCCCTGGGTGTTCACGGCCGTAAGCTTCACTGTGTAGGTTCCGAATTCGGGGAAGGTGGCGGCGGCATTCACGCTCTTCACGACGGGTATTTCTGCCCCCTCAATCTCCCACTCATAGGAAGCCGCTTCGATTGGTGTAGAGGTGTTGACGAAGGTGACATGCTGTCCGGCGCTGATTTCAGTGGCGGGCAGGTTGAAGTCCACGGTGGGCAGTACAGCAGGCTCTACTTCTACGGAGTCCAGCTTCTCTGCCGTCTCTCCGTAGAGGCTGGTGGTCTGCAGCTTGATGTATTGCTTGCCGGCCTCGGTGAAGACGATGACGGGGCTCACGGTGCCTTGCATCGCGGGCTGAGCTGTTCCCGTGAAGGTCCATTCGCGCACGGCGGTATTCATGGCACTTTGGTCGGTGATGACAAAGGGCTGGCCCACGGTGGCGGTCTTCGCACAAGCGAAGTCGGCGTTGGTGGCGGCGTTCAGCGGATTCTTCTCATCACCGAGGGAATAGGATTCAATCTTGAAGTCCGTAGCGTTCGTTACTTCGGCATCGCAGTTGCCGCAGGCGTCAATGAGGAACATCGGGTCCTCTTCGGTGCCCGTTCCGCGCGCGTTCATCTTATAATAATGTATAAGGTCGTCGTAGAGCGTGGGGGCAGCGATGTCTTTCTGGTACGATGCTTTGATCTCAGTAGCACTGAGGGCTCGGTTCCATACCCGGAATTCATCAAGATATCCCGTCCATGATGCATCGTAGACTTTCTTGTAGTTGCTGGTGGTACCCTCTGTCTCGCCGATTACGAGCCGGGCTGGCCCCTTGATGCCGTAGTGACCGTAGTTGTTGCTCCAGTTCAGTCTTTGGGTTCCATTGATATACAGTCGGGTGGCGAGTCCTTCTCCCACAATGGCAATATGGCGGAAGGTTCCTGGCTTCACGACTGTGCTTAGCCTTGTGTAGGAACCGCCGTCCTGGCCGATTTCGATGAAGTTGTCCTTAATGAACTTAAAGAAGAAGGTGGTGGTGTCGGCTTTGATGCGGAAACCATAGCTGTCTTTGGTGGCCGTCTCCTCCGCCAGCATCCAGAACTCGATGGTGAAGTTCTCTGTGGAGCGTTCTATGAAGTTGGGGATGACGATTTTATTCCCCGCAGCAAGATGGGCTACCTGATTTTCTGTGGTGGCGCTGGGCGCGATGGGAGCCGCCACAGAGGCAGAGCGTTTGCTCTCTACCTGATAGTCTGCCACGCTGTAGAGTGCACTGACAGCATAGCTACCTTCCGGTTCCACGTTGGCCGTGAGGCTGCTGGCGGGTTGCTGGATGATGAAGTCGCCGTTATGATAAATGTTGTAGGCCTTGGGTTCGTGGCGACTGCCCGTGGGTGCCTCCCAGGCGAGTAGTCCCTCGTTGATGCAGAGGTTACGGGGTGCGGGCACTGCGTCGCCGCTGACGATGGCGGTGAGTTCGGTCTTCTTTCCCTTGCTGGGCACGTCCACAATGCCTTCCAACTCGAAGGGCACTTCCACACCGTTGCGGTCGAGGGTGTAGTCAATGATGCTGACTTCATGGATTTTACCAGAGCCCTTGCCCCACGAGCGCGTTTCGACCCAGAAGAAATACTTCAGCGGGTGCTGGAGATCGAAGTCTTGGGTGAGGCTGGTCAGGTCATAGCCGAATTCCATGGGCTCGGTGTGCAGTTCGCCGTCAGCCCAGCGCCCTAACATCGGAATCTCTGGAGCGGGCTTGGTCAGTCCGCGATTACCGTCGCCGCAGTAGTTGAAATGTGTCAGCACGGTGGATTTCTCGGGTTTCTTGGCTTCAAGGTTCTGTGCCACACCCACATAGAGCGCTATTTCCGAACGGTGGCTGTATTCCATCTTCACCTTGATGGTTCGGAGGGGACGGTAGTCGCGCATGACATCGTAGTAGCCTGGGGTGAAGCTGTTCTCCTTAGGCCAGCCCTTCACGCTGTTAGACTTCTCATAGGGACAGTAGATGAAGCCGTGGTTGGCATAGCCGTCGCCCCACGAGTTGCAGATAATCCAGGCACCGACCTCGTTATCGCCGTCGGCGTTCTTGGCTTCGCCGATGATTCCGTTGCCGTCGAGGTCGAACTCCACGCGGTCATCGTAGCCCACAATCGTCATAGCGTGGTTGTAGGTCTCATTCCAGTCGGTGACATATTTCATCCCCGTCACTCCGATAGCATCGTTGGCAGCAGTTTTGGGGATATTGCCCTCGAAGGGTCCTGCGGCCACACCGATACCGCAGATGCCGCCCGAGGCATAGCTGTCATCGCCGCAGCGGTTCCATAGGTAGTTCTTCACCAGTTCACGGCCTTCTTCCGTGCCGCAGTTCATGGGAAAACTGTTGCCGCTGGCGATGCGGTTGTGCATGGTAGAGAACCAGCTGTCATAACCTTGCATCCATCCGCAGTCGTCGTCTTGGTCGTCCTGTCCCGACCGGCCGTAGATGCGGCTGTAGGTGGTACCTCCATAAACGGCACAGCTGGCGATGCCCACTTCCTTGCCGAGTCTGTCGTAGCCTGTTCCGTCGGTGCCGTTGGTATTCAGCATCCATGGGAAGTGAGTAGCATAGCGTCGCTCGTCCGAGTCGGCAGCCACAAAGCGGGCTGTGTTGATTTGGTTGGTGAACTGATAGTAGATGCTGCTTGCTGCGCCGCACGACCCGCCGCTCTGGTTGATGATTGGTGGGAACGAGGGGTTCAGTGCGTTGTTCACGTGGTCGGGACGCATCTTGCCCGCAGCCTTCTGGCGCTTGATACGAGCACTCATGGCTCGGTAAGCTTTCATGTTGATGTTGGTGGGCGTTGGAGGCGGAATATCTGGATATTTCTCCTTGTCCCAGGTGCCCGGCTGTGCCGTGGCTTGCAATGTCACGGCAAGCAATAAGGTCGATAATAAAGGTTTTAAGGTTCGCATGATGTGTAAGATTATGTGTGGTTAATGGGGCTAATGGGCCTTATGGGCCACATAAGCCTCGTGGCCTCACGGGGCCTATTTTGTTTCCTCGAAGCGTTTCAGCCCCCCTTCCAGCCAACTGACAAAGCCGGGAATGTCTTCCTTGTAGCTGAAGCTTCCTGCGAGAGGACGTGCGTCGTGATCCACAAGGACGTAGAAGGGTTGAGTCTGTGCGCCGAACTTGGTGCGTTGCAGGTAGCTCCAGCGGTCGCCAACGGTGCGCAGCTTGCGTGTAGTACCATCAGCCTCAATGACTTCAACGGGAGCGGGTAGGGGAGTCTTGTCGTCGACATAGAGGCTGACGAGCACATAGTCTTCGGTCATCAGCTGGCGCACTCGGGCATCAGGCCACACGGCAGCCTCCATCTTACGACAGTTCACACACCCGAAGCCAGTGAAGTCCAGCATGACGGGCTTGCCCAGCCGACGGGCGGCAGCCATACCTTCTTCATAATCTGTGTAGGTAGCCTCCACAGTGTTCTGGTTCAGATTGAAGTCCTGCGTCCACATCGGAGGAGCAAATGCACTCACGGCCTTGCACGGAGCCCCCCACAGTCCAGGTACCATATACAGTGCGAAGGCGAGAACGCAAAGTGCTGATAGGAAACGCACTACCCCAATCTTTGGACGGGCGATGACATTACCGTCATCGTCGTACTCGTCTTCATCATGAGGCAGCCTGACCCAGCCGAGGAGATAAAAGCCCATCAAGCCAAAGATGAGTATCCATAGGCAGAGGAACGTCTCGCGGTCGAGGAGCCGCCAGCCGTAGGCTAAGTCGGCTACACTCAGGAACTTCAGTGCAAACGCCAGTTCAATTAGACCGAGTACAACTTTGATGACATTCATCCAGTTACCGCTCTTCGGCGCGGACTTCAGCCACGTGGGGAACATCGCAAAGAGCGTGAAGGGAGCCGCCAGCGCCAGTGCAAAGCCGAACATGCCAACCGTCGGGGCGATGATGCTGCCGCTGGTGACCATATCCACGAGCAGCAGACCGATAATCGGTCCTGTGCAGCTAAAGCTGACAAGAACCAGGGTCAAAGCCATGAAGAAGATCGAGAGCAGACCCGTGGTGGAGCTGGCTTTCTCGTCCATCTTTGTGCTCCATGAGGAAGGCAGTGTAATCTCGAATCCACCGAGGAACGAGGCGGCGAAGAAAACCAGCAGGGCAAAGAGGAAAAGGTTGAAGATGGCGTTGGTACTCAGCGCGTTGAGGGAAGAAGGGCCCCATATCAGCGTCACCAGCAGACCCAATCCTACATAGATGACCACGATACTGAGTCCATAGAGGATGGCATCGGTGATGCCCTTGCGCTTATCGTCCTTCGAGCGTTTGAGGAAGAAGCTTACGGTCATAGGAATAATCGGCCATACGCAGGGGGTGAGCAGCGCTATCAGTCCGCCGATGATGCCGAGGAAGAAGATGCCCCACAACGAGCGCGATTGGGTGTCGGATGCTGCATCGAGGGCGTGAAGTTCATTGATGACGGGAGTCCATAAAGAACCACCCCCCAGAGCCTCGGACTCTCCCCCCGCCCTCCCTGTTAGGGAGGGAGCGGTTTGAATTTGCGAGGTGGTGTCCGTTTCGGCCTCTGATAAAGAGGCATCTCCTCCAGTTCCTGCGGTTTTATCCGCCTCTGCTTGAGTTGCAACCTTCCCCTCAGCCTTGTCAGGTGACTGCTCCCTCCCTAACAGGGAGGGCGGGGGGAGAGTCTCCCCCTCAAAACTGAACTCCACCGGCATTGGCGGCATGCAGCTCTCATCGTTGCAGGTGCCGTATTCCAGATAGCCTACTGCCTTCCATGCGCCACCCTTCAGACGCAGACGCTGCGTGGCCGAACCTTTATTCTCGAAGTAGGTGACTTCGCAGCCGAAGACATTGTCCATCACGCGCTTTGGGGCAGGGGAGAGGCGCAGGCCACCCTCCAGCTGACAGCCCTCTAACTGTTCCGTGTTGAAGGTCATCTTCGTGGGGCCGTCGTCACCGTTGTCCGGTCCATAGACGTGCCAGCCCGGCTGGATCGTGAAGCTGAAGACGAGGTCGATGAGATCATCATGACCGCTGACCGCTTGTTTCTTCACAGAAGTGCTCACGGGATTTTGAGCCCCTACGCATACGCACGCGCATATAAAAATAAGGTGTAGGACAAATCGCTTCATAAAGTTCTATTCATTAGATTTTCGGGTGCAAAGTTAGGCAAAAATCTCTAATAAACCATTTCTTAAGCAGAAAAAATCGACAAATGCCCCCTTTTCTTAGTTCGTTATACCCAATCAGGCTTGTTTTGCCGCCCTGAAGTGCAAATATCGTCATATAATAATAGAAAATATCTTTTCACAAGGCTTGTGAATAAAATTTGATGCAGATTTTGTTCTTTCTTTCAGTAGAAAAACGTATCTTTGCACGCGGATTTGCCTAAAGAAGTAATCAATCATTTTTAAGGAGTAGAAGAATTATGAAAAAGAATTATTTGAGTGCTGAGAACGATGATTCTCAGCAGATTAAGGAGTCCCGTCGCGAGGGCGATCTGGGCATCAGTTTCCACCTGCCCACCGACACGTCCATCGGGATCATCAAGGTGGTGGGCGTAGGCGGAGGTGGCTGTAATGCAGTCAGAAACATGTATATGGAGGGCATCACGAATGTAACCTATGCGGCCTGTAACACCGACAGCCAGCAGCTGGTGCGCTGTCCGGTTCCCGTGAAGCTGCAACTGGGCGTCGACGGACTGGGAGCCGGAGGCAACCCGGAGAAGGGGCGCGAGGAGGCTGAATTCACCCGCGACCGTATTCGCGAGTTGCTGGACGACGGCACCAAGATGGTGTTTGTCACCGCCTCTATGGGTGGAGGCACGGGCACAGGAGCAGCACCTATCATAGCACAAGTGGCGAAAGAGATGGGAATCCTGACTATCGGCATCGTCACCATCCCCTTCTCCTTCGAGGGCAAGCAGAAGATCCTTAAGGCGCTGCGAGGCATGGAAGAGATGCGCAGGAACGTAGATGCACTGCTGGTGGTGCAGAACGATAAACTGACAGGCGGCGCCTTCCGCGAGCTGCCCGACGGCGAACGGCAGCGCATCCCGATGAGGGATAAGTTCAAGGAGGCCGACAATATCCTGAAGGATGCTGCTAAGAGCATTTCGGAGCTTATCACCATGCACACCGACGGCGATATCAACCTCGATTTCCGCGACGTAGAGACAACGATGAAAAACGGCGGAGATGCCATCATGGCAGCGGGACGTGCCAGCGGAGAGCATCGTGTGGAGCGAGCCATCATTCAGGCATTGGATTCCCCCCTGCTCTATGGCAGCGACATCGGTCGCGCCCGCCGCATACTTGTTGACATCTATACGAGCGACGAGGAGCCGCTGTATATGGATGAGATGCAGGAGATTGACGATTTCATGAAGCAACTGGACGATGATATCGAAGTCATCTGGGGCACATCGACAGACAACAGTCTGGGAAAGGACGCGAAAGTCATCATCCTTGCGGCAGGGATGGCGCATGAAATGAAGACGGCAAGCCAGGAGAAACTGCAATCCGTGCCGGATGATGAATACTTCCAATCCCTGATGCAGCAGCTCTACTTCACTCCGAAAGCCGCCGTGAGGACCGTCATCGTCGAAAAGGAATTTGAATTCACGGAGGAGGAACAGTCGCAGGCATCATCCGAATCCCAAGCCGCAGAAGTGACCGAATGCAGCGGAACCCCGGAGAAAATGGATAGCTCTGAAGATTCCGGAAATCCTAATGATTCCACGTCTCCATCAGATCCTGATACCACTCCAGTTCCCAAGAAAACCTTCCTCGAAAAGGCAATGGAATGGCTCTATAACCTCACCAACGAGCCAAACTGATAGATAGTATAGATTGTTTAGTGCACCCGTCACCTCCTTTTCGTGACGGGTGCGACACCATTATATCTTATAAAATAAAAACTTTTTTTCGAAAATCCACCGAATCCACCGATTGAAAGGAGGGGTAAGAAGGATACTCATTCAAGTTAGTCTATATTTAACTCATTTCGTCGCAATCGAAATACAATTGCAGATGGCAATCGAGGCATAATGCCATCGGACCCTCTCGTCCGCAAAGTTGTCTCCATGTCCAATTAGGACTACGGAACCTTATCCATTTCACTTTTTTGCCGCAGAGAGGACAAAACATCTCATCCAACATATAAAGTCTGGTTTAAAAGGCATGAGCTTCGAGTCGTTATTCCATTACCATTATGTTAAAGGGGACTTGCTCAGTTCATTTCTTGCTTCATAATGTTACGGAGAACCACGCTGCAAAGATAGCGCTTTTTTTGAAGAGACGAAAAAAAGAAAGGAAAATGAAAAGATATAAAATGAAATTATCCTGAAAAAGTTGGTACGGGAATGATTTATCTTCTTTTTTTTATGTTTTTTGTTTGTCAATTCAATGGGATTATGTACTTTTGCAGCGCAAATCAAAAGATAGTTAGGATTATGACAGCGCTACAAATGAATGCTTTGAACGCCCAAATTTGGCGTGATATGGGAACCATCGCTGAGGACGAGGGTATGATGCAGCGTGTGGCAAAGTATCTGAGAAGAGTCGTGAAAGAAATGGCCGCAGACCCAACCCAGATGACTAAAGAAGAGTTCTTTGCTCGCATCGACGAGGCCAAAAAAGGTCAGACGTACAGCATGCTTCCCGACGAAGATTTAACAGCTTTCTTAAAACGTCAGGGGTATGATCTATAGCATTGATTTCAAGGAACAAGCCAATCTTGATTTGGTCGCGCTCGCAAAAAGTGAGCCAAAGGCTTTCTTGAAAGCACAGGCTTTGATAGAAGAATTGAAAGTTCACCCACATACAGGTACTGGAAAACCGGAACCGCTCTCTGGTAATCGTGCGGGTGAATGGAGCAGACGTATTACCAGAAAACATAGACTTGTGTATGAGATTCATGATACAGAAGTCGTGGTTCTCGTAATTTCTGCATACGGGCATTATGATGATAAGTAAGTAGCTCATACTCTTTATTCCTTTAATTCATCCTTTAATACCTCCAGATGTTCCGCTTCTGCTGTACCTGTTGGTGCAGTCGCATCTGGATGTCCATCTGTGGCTCAGGCCTCATCCGATTTAAACTGCTAGTTCGTCTATATACCTTATTAAAAATAAAAACTTTTTTTCGAAAATCCACCGAATCCACCGATTGAAAGGAGGGGTATGAAGGATTCTCATACAAGTTAGTCTATATTTAACTCATTACGTCGCAATCGAAATACAATTGCAGATGGCAATCGAGGCATAATGCCATCGAACCCTCTCGTCCGCAAAGTTGTCTCCATGTCCA
>JAEEGL016632020.1_pt1 | contig 16147 bp, 16 predicted proteins | sample 9134231 | NCBI WGS metagenome assembly JAEEGL01 (sample SAMN16246548, study PRJNA631951) | gut metagenome | biome: gut microbiome; feature: rumen; material: fiber-attached | host: Bos | place: Iran: Karaj | collected 2018-10
CTGCCCGTAGCCCCGGTACTCGATGCCGTCGAACATTCTTCCCAGCACCCGGGCGGTGTCGGGAATGGACTCCTTCTTCCCCATCTGGGAGCTGACGGGGTCCAGATACACCGGGTGCATACCCAGGTCCGCCGCCGCCACCTCGAAGGCGCAGCGGGTGCGGGTGGAGGTCTTTTCAAAAAGCAGGGCCACGTTTTTGCCCCTGAAGTCGTCATGGGGTATTCCGGCCTTCTTTTTGGCCTTCAGCTCCGCCGCCAGATCGAGGAGATACTCTATCTCCTCCGGGGTAAAATCCATCAGCTTGAGGAAGTTTCTGCCCTTCAGATCCATAATCTTCTCACTCCCCGCACGCGGCGATTATCACGTCGGCCGCCTTCTGCACCAGCTCCATGGGTATATTCAGCGCCGGCAGCAGGCGCACCTTGTCCTTCGCGGTCAGGCACAGGACGCCGTTTTCCATGCATTTGGCCACCACGTCGGCGGCGGGCTTTACGGTCTTCAGACCCAGCATAAGGCCCATGCCGGTGACGGACTCGATGCCGTCAACGCCGGTGAACCTTTTCTTAAGGTACTCGCCCTTGGCCTTCACCTCAGCCAGAAGGGCGTCGTCAATGCGGCTGAGATTGCTCACCGCCGCCGCGCAGCAAACGGGGTTGCCGCCGAAGGTGGAGCCGTGGTCGCCGTAGCCGAATACGTTCTGCACCTTTTCCGCCAGCATGGTGGCGCCCAGGGGCAGGCCGCCGGCCAGGCCCTTGGCGGTGGATACGATATCGGGCCTGAGGCCGTAGTTCATATAGGCGTAGAGAGCGCCGGTGCGGCCGTTGCCGGTCTGCACCTCGTCGATCACGAGAAGGGCGCCGTTGTCGTGGGCGATCTTCTCCGCGGCGGCGGCGAACTCCGGCTCAAGGGGCAGAACGCCTCCCTCGCCCTGGATGCACTCTATCATCACTGCGGCTATCTTATGGTCGGCAAACGCCTTCTCAAGGCCCGCCGTATCCCCTGCCGCCACGTGGATGAAGCCCGGCGTCAGAGGCCTGAAAAGCTCGTGATAGTGCTCCTGCCCGGTGGCGGACAGGGTGGTGATGGTCCTGCCGTGGAAGGAGTTTTCAAGGGTGATTATGGTGTAATATTCCTCCCCCAGCGTGTCTGCGGCGTACTTGCGGGCGGCCTTGATGGCGCACTCGTTGGCCTCGGCCCCGGAATTGGAGAAGAACACCTTGCTCATGCCGGTCCTTGTGCACAGCTGCTGCGCAAGCCTGACGCAGGGCTCGGTGTAATAGAGATTTGACATGTGCTGCACCTTTGAGGCCTGTTCGGCCACGGCGGCGGCCCAGATATCGTCGGCCACGCCGAAGGAGGTGACGGCAATGCCGCTGCCCATGTCGATATACTCTTTGCCGGTCTCGTCGTAAACGAGACTGCCCTTGCCGGAGACTATCTCCACCGGGAACCGCTTGTAGGTCCCGGCGATATACTTGGAATCAAGTTCTTTTATACTGCTCATTTTCATTCTCCCTTTATCCAGGTGCCGGCGCCCTCGTCGGTGAGAAGCTCCATCAGTATGGAGTGGGGCACCCGGCCGTCCATTATTACAACGTTCTTCACGCCCTCGTTTATGGCCCTAATGCAGCAGTCCACCTTGGGTATCATGCCGCCGGAAACGATGCCCGAGTCGTAAAGGCCCATGGCCTCCTTCAGGGTCACCTCCGCGATGAGGGAGTTGGGGTCGTCCTTATCCCGAAGGATGCCGGCCACGTCGGTCATCATTATGAGCCTCTCGGCGCCCAGCGCCCCGGCGATGCAGGCTGCGGCGGTGTCGCCGTTTATGTTGTAGGCGGCGCCCTGCTCGTCGCACCCGATGGTGGAGATGACGGGGATGTAGCCCTTCTCCAGCAGGTCGGTGACGGGGTTGATGTTTATGCTGGTGACCTCGCCCACGTAGCCCAGGCGCTCATCCTTTATCTTCGCCTCGATGAGTCTGCCGTCCATGCCGGAAAGTCCGATGGCTCTGCCGCCCTTCATCTCCAGCATGTTCACCAGGGTCTTGTTCACCTTTCCGGCCAGCACCCTCTGCACGATGTCCACCGTCTCTTTGTCGGTGACCCGCAGGCCGTCCACGAACTCCGGCTTCTTGCCCAGGCGGGCCATGAGGTCGTTTATCTCCGGGCCGCCGCCGTGGACCAGCACTATCTTCACCCCGATGAGCCACAGAAGGACGATATCCTCCATGACCTGCTGCTTGAGGGACTCGTCTATCATGGCGTTGCCGCCGTATTTGACTACGACTATCTTGCCGGTGTAGCGCTTTATGTAGGGCAGGGCCTGGGTCAGGACCTGAGCCCGCTGGGCGTTTGAAAACTCGTTTGTCATGGTATCATCCTCCGTTATATCAGGTGCGGTAGTCGCCGTTTATCTTCACGTAATCGTAGGTCAGATCGCAGCCCCAGGCGGTGGCGGCGGCGGAGCCCATGTGCATGTCGGACAGGAAAGTGACCTTGTCCTCTCCGAGTATCTCCAGCGCCAGGTCCTCGTCGAAGGTCAGGACCTTGCCCCCCTCGCAGAACTTCACGGAGCCGGCGCTGCCCGTCATGGTGATCTCCACCAGATCCGGGTCGAAATCCACGCCGGCGTAGCCCAGGGCGCACAGGATGCGGCCGCAGTTGGCGTCCTTGCCGTAGACCATGGTCTTTACGAGGCTGGAGGTTATGACGCTCTTTGCAAGGATCTTCGCGTTTTTCACCGTATCGGCGTTTATCACATGGGACTCGATGAGCTTCGTGGCGCCCTCGCCGTCGGAGGCCATCTTTATGGCCAGGGATTTGCAGATATACGTCAGCGCCTCGGCGAAGGCCTCATAACTTTCGTCCTCGGCGGTGATGGGCGCGTTGCCCGCAAGGCCGTTGGCCATCACGATGAGCGTGTCGTTGGTGCTGGTATCGCCGTCCACGCTTATCATGTTGAAGGTGTCCTCAACTATGGCGCCGGTCAGCTTCTGCAGGAGGGATTTTTCTATGGCGCAGTCGGTGGTGATGAAGCCCAGCATGGTGCACATGTTGGGGTGGATCATGCCGGAACCCTTGCTCATGCCCCCCACGGTGACGGTGACGGTGCCGCCGTCCTTCCCGGGAAGCAGTATGCTGCAGGCCAGCTCCTTGTTCACCGTATCGGTGGTCATGATGGCCTTTGACGCGTCGGTGCCCTTCTCAAGGCTGTCGCCCAGAGCGTCCTTCAAAAGGGCCACGCCCGCCTCTATCCTGTCCATGGGTATCTGCATGCCGATGACGCCGGTGGACCCCACCAGGACGGAGGAGGCCGGGATGCCCAGGCACTTCCCCGCCGCCTCGGCCGTCTTCTCGCAGATGTCCATGCCCTCCCTGCCGGTGCCGGCGTTGGCTATGCCGGAGTTTATCACCACGGCCTGGACGGGCTTGCCGGAATATACGGCGTTTCTGTCCCATATCACCGGAGCGGCCTTCACCACGTTGGAGGTGAAGGTCCCGGCGGCCACGCAGGGAGCCGAGGAGAACACCATGGCCATATCGGTGCGGTTCTTGTACTTTATCCCCGCCATGCAGGACGCGGCGGAGAAGCCTTTCGCGGCGGTGACGCCGCCGGGTATCTTTTCTATCATTTCACTCACCTATAAACTGCGTAATATTTTTTTCGTTGAGAACGAACTCGTAGTAGTTCACGTCGGAGCGGGTCCAGCCGATGCCCTTCCAGAAGGCGTTGCCCACGTCGTTGGTCTTGAAGGCGATGAGCGTGACCTTGTTTATGCCCAGCTGCCCCAGCTCGTACATGCACCGCACCACCATTCTGGTGCCGATGCCCTGACGGCGGTACTCCTCCGCCACGCACACGTGGTAGAGGGCTCCCTGCCGCCCGTCGGAGCCGCACAGGATCGATCCCACTATCTTCCCGTCCGCCTTGGCCACCACCGAGGTGGTGGGGTTTCTTTTTATGAACCGCTCCACGTCCTCCCTGGAGTCGTCCAGCGCCCGGATGCCGAAGCCCCGGATGGTCATCCACAATGCCCGTACGCCGTCGTAGTCCTCCACGGTCATGGGCACTATCTGTACTTCCTCCGTCATCTCACACCGCCAGCCCAGTCTTCTCGTCGATGCCGAAGACGATGTTCATATTCTGTATGGCGGCGCCGGAGGCGCCCTTGCCAAGATTGTCGAACCGGGAGATGAGCAGCAGCCGCTCATCGTTGCCTGTCACGGTTATCTCCATGTCGTCCCGGCCCTCGTAAGCCCCGGCGGAGAGGAAGCCCGCCTCGTCGGCGGCGTCGCTGAAGCGGACGAGGCCGGACTTGTAATAATCCTTGTATATCGCGGTTATCTCCGCGGCGTCGGCGCCGAACAGGGGCACCATGACCTCCATGCCGGCATAGAAGGGGGCCACCACCGGGCAGAATACCGGCTTCGTCTCAAGGGAGCAGACGGCGGCCATCTCGGGCAGATGCTTGTGGGACTGGGTCAGGCCGTAGAGCCTGGGGGCGTCCAGCAGTCTGTCCCTGCCCTGGGCCTCGTACTGGGCGATCATGCTCTTGCCGCCGCCGGAATATCCCGTCAGGGAGAAGCAGGACAGCTCCTGCGTCTTTTTTATCACGCCCGCCTCCACCAGCGGGGCCACGAGAGCGATGAAGCCGCTGGCGTGGCAGCCGGGGTTGGCTATGCGCTTTGAATTTTTGATTCTGTCCCGCAGACCGTTCACCTCGGCGAAGCCGTAGGTCCAGGCGGGGTCGGTGCGGTGGGCGGTGGAGGTGTCGATGATGACGGTGTCGGGCTTTACCGCCATGTCCGCGGCCTCGACGGCGGCGGCGTCCGGCAGACAAAGGAACACCACGTCCGCGCTGTTGATGGCGTCCGCTCTGGCGGCCGGGTCCTTGCGCACCTCCTCGGACAGTTTTATAAGCTCTATATCGTTACGCTCGCTCAGGCGCTGCACTATGCGCAGGCCGGTGGTGCCGGAGCTTCCGTCAATAAACACTTTTTTCATAGCCTTGACGTCCTTTCTTTGTGCCAGTTGCCTAAAAACAGGGCCGAAAATGCAGTGATAGCGTATAATTATACGGTGATTATATACTGGTCCCCGGCTCTTGTCAATATTTTTATAAAATACATTACGGTAAATTTATGTTTTATTCAAATAATGTGGATATTATCCATCCGCGGCGGCAGCGATAACGATTGACAGAGTCCGGCCCTTTGGGCTACAATTCCGAAGGACGGGGAGGTGACGGCCGTGGATATCGACGACGTGAGGATAGTGGCCTTCGACGTGGAGACCCCCAACTCCGCCAATGACAGCATCTGCTCCATCGGCATCACCGTGACCGAGGGGGGCGAGGTGACTGACGAGCGGTACTACCTCGTGAACCCCATGGCCCGCTTCGACTATGAGAACGTCTCCATCCACGGCATAACGCCTGACATGGTGGAGGACGCCGTGACGTTCCCCGACCTGTGGCGGGAGATCGAGCCGATAATGCGCTCCGGTATCCTGGCGGCCCACAACGCCCGGTTCGACATGGGCGTTCTGGCCGGATGTCTGCGGCGCGCCCGGCTGAAGGCCGACCCGGCGCTGTACGTCTGCTCCCTGGTGATGGCGCGCCAGTGCGTGAAGGGACTCCCCCGCTACTCACTGGACAGCCTCTGCCGGTATTACGGCATTGCTCTGGACCACCACAATGCCTGCTCCGACGCCAGGGCCTGCTCCCGGCTCGTGAACATCTTCGCCCGCATGCAGGGCCTGAAAAGCTTCGTGCGGAGCTACGATTTCCGCGGCAACGGCGGCAGGGGCAGGACGCTTTAGTTTACATAATTCCGGCTTCGGGCCGATATGAGGTGATAATATGATAGTACAGTCAAGATGCGGATATCTCTGCGAGCCCTGTGAATTCAAGGCCAACGGCAAGTGCAGGGGATGTCTTGAGATGAAGGAGCCCTTCTGGGGCGAGCCCTGCGCGGTGAAGAGCTGCTGCGAGCAGAGCGGCCTTCTCTACTGCGGCGAGTGTGATTTCTTCCCGGACTGCAATCTGCTGCAGGCCCACGCCTTCGACAAGGATTACGGCGACTGGGGCAAGGGCATAGAGCAGTGCAAGGTCTGGAAGGCCATGCTGGGCAAATGAAATCCGTTTTCACCCGTGAGGTAATATAGATTTTGGAAAACAAGCAGAACACCCTCTGGACGAGGGATTTCACCATAATCACGCTGGGCAGCGTGGTGTCCATGCTGGGCAACGCGCTCTCAGGCTTTGCGATGAGTCTTCTGGTGCTGGATTACACCGGCTCATCCCTTTTCTACGCCATATACATCGCGGTGTTTACCCTGCCCCAGATAATAATGCCCATCTTCTCCGGGGCGATACTCGACCGGTTCTCCCGGCGGCGGACCATCTACACGCTGGATTTCATATCCGCGGGGCTCTACGCCCTGGCGGCGCTGCTGCTGGGCAGGGGCTGGTTCAGCTTCGCCGGATTTGCCGTGGGCTGCTTCCTGCTGGGGTCCATACAGAGCATATACATGGTGGCCTACCAGAGCTTCTATCCCCTTCTCATCACTCCCGGCAACTATCAGAAGGCCTATTCGATGTCAAGCCTGCTGGAGACCATGACCGCGCTGATGGTACCCGTATCCGCCTTCGTGTACAACACTCTGGGCATCGCGCCGCTGATGGTGATAAACTCCGTCAGCTTCCTGATGGCCGCCGTGATGGAGACGCAGATCAGGACCCGGGAGGAGTACATCGACACCCAGAAGGAGACGGCCGAAGAGGGCGCCTCCACCGGGCGGCAGATGTTCACCGACATAAAGGAGGGCTTCCGTTACCTGATGGGCGAGAAGGGCCTTCTGGCCGTTGCTCTGTACTTCACCTTCTCCGCCTTTGCCGGGGGAGCCTCCGCCGTCATAACCCTTCCCTTCTTCAAGGCCAACTTCCCCAACGGGGAGTACACCTATATGATGGTGTGGGGCATGGCCATCGCCGGGCGGGCCATAGGCAGCGCGGTGCACTACAGGTTCAATCTCCCAGTACGGTACAAATACTACATCGCCCTGGGGGTATATATCCTCACCAGCGTCATCGAGGGCACCTATCTGTACCTAACGGTGCCGGTGATGATGTGCATGTGCTTCTGCACGGGACTCATGGGCATAACCAGCTACACCATCCGCATATCCGCCACCCAGAGTTACGTGCCCGACGAGAAGAAAGGCCGCTTCAACGGCGCCTTCAACACGCTCAACACCGTGGGCAGCTTCTCCGGCGAGCTGGTCGCCGGGGCCCTTACGACGGTGATGGCGACGAGGGCGGTGCTGTCCCTTGTCATGGGACTGTGCGCTGCGGCGGCCATAGTGTTCATCGGCGGTTGGGGGCGGTACGTCAAGCCCATATACAACACGCAGAAGTGACCGTTCCGGCCGCATACGGCCATGACCCGCGCCGACGCCCGTTCAAAACCGCCGCGGGCCTGCGGATTCATCTGCTCCGGACCGGCAGATAGCAAACATATAGCAGATAATTTTTAGTTGACGGGTCCAACTAACCGTTTTATAATGGGGACGGAGAGATATCTCCGTCCCCGTTCGTATATTCTGACATTTTAAGGAGGAGAAAAAATGTCTGCTGACAGAATGAGACCCATCAACGGCAAATCCGCCGCCAAGCGCATACTCTGGGGTCCTCCCCAGAACCACATAAGCTGGGCGTATATGAAGGAGCTGCGGGAGAACCATCCCTGCACCGTGTACGAGGAGGACCCGTATATCGAGGTCTATCAGTTCCGGGACAATCTGTACGGCCTTTTCCACCAGAACTGCGACGGCATGGGCGACGTGTGGATGTGGCTTACCGTGGGTCCCGAGAAATGCCTTCTCGTGGACAACGGCTACGGTCTGGGAGACCTTAAGGCCCTGGTGGACCGTATCACCGGCGGCAAGGAGATAATCCCCGTGGTGACCCACGACCACTTTGACCACGCCTTCGGCTCCTGCCGGTTCGGCCGCGTCTTCTGCCACGAGAAGCTGGTGCCCCAGATCCAGGCCCAGAACGAGCATATGTGGGACTACCTCTTCGACGACAACGGCAACAACATCTGGCTGCAGTTCGACAGAAAGGATCTGCCCGAGTTCAAGCCCTTCGACATAATCGGCGTGCCCGACGGCTATACCTGGGACCTGGGAGGCGGCTATGAGATAGAGCTCATCAACTCCAACGGCCACGGCGGTCCCGGCGCCGCCATGTATCTGGACAAGCACAGCAAGATACTCTTCTCCGGCGACAACATCTGCTCCGACGTGTCCGGCTGCGGCACCGTGAGCTATCCTCTCGAGCAGTGCTCTCTGTGGGCCTACCGGGAGTGCGTGAAGCGGCTCATCGCCCGCATCGACGAGATAGACTGGCTCTTCCCGGAGCACTTCATAGTCAATCTTGAGTCCTGCCTGCTGTACGATATACTCGAGGCGCTGGACACGGTGCTGGCCGACCCGAAAAACAACTACGACTATATGGAAAACCGTCAGTCCGGCAACGGCGGTCCTCCCCGGGTGACCTACTACAAGTACATCAAGGGCTTCTCCACCATGTCCTACGGCATTACCGACGGACCGGAGCCCCCGGTGATGATCTCCGCCACGAGACACCTGAAGAAGTAAGAAAACGTTTCAAAAAAAGGTGCGCCGCATCGATACGGCGCGCCTTTTTTTCTTGTAATCGTGCGGGAAAAACGGTATAATCTGCGTGAAAGACATCCTGCACTGGAGGCGGTAACGTGGGTAAAAAAGCGGTGATAACCGGCGCGTCCGGCGGCATAGGCGCCGCCGTGGCCCGGGCGCTGGCCCGGGACGGGTTCGACGTGGTCATAGGCTATAACTCCTCACGGCAGGCCGCCGAAGCGCTGGCGGCGCAGACTGGCGGCAGGGCCGTCCGGGCCGACGTGACCGACAGCGCCGCCGTGGACGCCCTCATCAAGGAGGCGGGCGGCGCCGACGTGCTGGTGTGCTGCGCCGGGGTATCCCTTACGAAGCAGCTTCAGGATACCGCCGACGAGGACTGGCACCGCGTGATGGACGTGAACGCCGCCGGGGTGTTCTACGCCTGCCGGGCCGCCGCGCCGTATATGATAGGGCGGAAGTACGGCAGGATCATAATTATATCCTCCATGTGGGGCGTGGCCGGGGCTTCCTGCGAGTCGGTTTACAGCGCGTCGAAGGGCGCCCTCATCGCCTTTACGAAGTCCCTTGCAAAGGAGCTGGGTCCCTCGGGCATAACGGTGAACTGCGTGGCTCCCGGCGTCATCGACACGCCCATGAACGCCGTATACGGGCCGGAGACCATGGCCGCTCTGGCGGCGGAAACGCCCGTGGGGCGCATCGGAACGCCGGAGGACGCGGCGGAGGCCGTCGCCTTTCTGGCGTCCGACAGAGCCGGTTTTGTCACCGGTCAGGTGCTGGGCGTGGACGGCGGGTTCATTCTATGAATAAACCCGGTGAATAAAACAGCGAATTATGGCTCGGATACCATCGCTTTTCGTTGACAAGAAGCGATATCTTTGTTATATTCTATAGTGTTGCATAGCCTTTATTTCAGTTTATATAATTAGTTCACAAAGGAGCATTGGTCATGAATACCGTTAAAGTGAAAGTAAACGGGATACTCGTGGAGGTCCCCCAGGGCAGCACCGTTCTGGACGCCGCCACCGCCGCGGGAGTACGTATCCCCACCCTGTGTTACCTCAAGGACATAAACGCCATCGGCGCGTGCCGCATGTGCCTGTGCGAGGTCAAGGGCGCCAGGGGCCTCGTCACCAGCTGCGTATATCCTGTTGCCGAGAACCGTGACGGCACTCCCATGGAGGTCTTCACCAACACCCCCAGACTCAGAGCCGCCAGAAAGCAGACTCTTGAGCTCCTCCTTTCAAATCACAGAACGGACTGCCTGAGCTGCGTGCGCTCCACCGACTGCGAGCTGCAGGCCCTGTGCCAGGAGTACGGCGTTGACATGCACCGCTTCGGCAATGACCGCAAGGAGCCGGAAATCGACGATTCCGCCATCCATCTGATAAGAGACAACTCCAAGTGCATCCTGTGCCGCCGCTGCGTGGCGGTGTGCAAGAACCTGCAGTACACCGGCGTCATCGGCCCCAACGAGCGCGGCTATGACACCCATATCGGCAGCCCCTTCGACGTGCCTCTGGCCGCCACCGCCTGCATCCACTGCGGACAGTGCATCGCCGTGTGCCCCACCGGCGCCCTCACCGAGAGAGACGACACCCAGAAGGTCTGGGACGCTCTCAACGACCCCGGCAAGCACGTCGTCGTGGCCCCCGCCCCCTCCGTCAGAGCTCAGCTGGGCGAGGAGTTCGGCATGCCCATCGGCACCAACGTGGAGGGCAAGCTCATCGCCGCCCTGCGCCGCCTGGGCTTCGACAAGGTCTTTGACGTTGACAACGCCGCCGACCTTACCATCATGGAGGAGGGCACCGAGCTCATCCACCGCCTCAAGAACGGCGGCAAGCTGCCCATGATCACCTCCTGCTCCCCCGGCTGGGTCAAGTTCTGCGAGACCTACTACCCCGAGTTCGTGGACAATCTGTCCACCTGCAAGAGCCCCCAGGGTATGTACGGCGCCATGGTCAAGACCTATTACGCCCAGAAGATGGGCATCGACCCCAAGGATATCTGCTGCGTTTCCATCATGCCCTGCACCGCCAAGAAGTTCGAGGTGGCCCGTCCCGAGCTGGGCCGCGACGGCTATCAGGACGTGGACGTTTCCCTCACCACCCGTGAGCTGGCCCGCATGATCCGCCTGGCCGGCATAGACTTCAACGCCCTGCCCGACGAGCAGTGCGATCCCTTCCTGGGCATGGCCTCCGGCGCCGGCCACATCTTCGGCGCCACCGGCGGCGTCATGGAAGCCGCCCTGCGCAGCGTTTACGAGATAGTCACCGGCAAGGTGCTCACCAAGCCCGAGTTCCATGAGGTCCGCGGCGTCGAGGCCATCAAGGAGGCCGAGTACGATCTGGACGGCATCAAGGTCAAGGTGGCTGTCACCTCCGGCCTTTCCAACGCCGCCAAGCTTCTCGACATGGTCAAGTCCGGCGAGAAGGACTACACCTTCATCGAGGTCATGGCCTGCCCCGGCGGCTGCGTCAACGGCGGCGGTCAGCCCCATCAGCCCGGCTACATCCGCAACACTCACGACCTGCGGGCCGAGAGAGCCAAGGCCCTCTACAATGAGGATGCCGGCATGACCCTGCGCAAGAGCCACGAGAACCCCGAGATCAAGGAGCTGTACGACACCTTCCTCAAGGAGCCCGGCGGACATCTGTCCCACGAGCTGCTGCACACCAACTACACCAAGAGGACCGTGTATCCCAAAATCCCCAAGGCATAATAAAACAAGAACGCGCCCGGTGCATCGCACCGGGCGCTTTTTTTATTCTTCGGAAATTCAGTTCAGGTCGAGGTTGGAGAAATATATCCTCTTCCCCGTCCGGGCGCTCTCGTGGGCGGCCTCGAGGATGGTCAGGACCATCACGCTCTCCTCGGGAGGCGCGGCCTGGGGCGCGCCGTTGACGATGGCGTCGTAGGCGTTGTCGTAGAAGTTATTGTAGTCGCCGCGGACGGTGGGGATCAGCTGACGCTTCACGTCGCCGCCGTTCCACAGCAGCAGGGAGCCGTAATTTTCCGGGGCGTCCTCACCGAAGCCGGGATCGGTGGGCTTTGCGCCGGCGGAGCGCAGGGCGTTCTCCTGGGGGTCCATACCGAACTTGACGAAGGAGCCGGCGGTGCCGTGTATCTCGAAGCGGGGCCCCCGCTCCAGCACGCCCCGGCTGGAGGAGATGGTGTATTTCCTGTCGCCGTAGTAAAGGATGATGGTGAAGGTGTCGTCGGTAACGCCGCCCTCCATAAGGGTGCGCTTGTCGGCGTAGAGTGAGTCGGGCATGCCGAACAGCCCCACCGCCTGGTCGGACATATGCACGCCCAGGTCGTAGATGGCGCCGGTGAACAGGTCGCTGCTCTTCCAGGGATGGACGCGGCGGGGACCGGGGAAGAAGCTCTCCCACCGCTCGTACACGTCGTGGACCTGCCCCAGGCAGCCCTCACTCAGCAGGTTTTTCACGGTGAGATAGTCGCCGTCAAAGCGTCTGTTCTGATAGGCGCTGAGGTAGAGTCCCTTCTCCCGGGCCTTGCGCATGAGCAGCCGGGCCTCGTCGGCCGTCTGTGCCATGGGCTTTTCGATGAGCACGTGCTTGCCCGCCTCCAGAGCCTTCATGGCCAGAGGGAAGTGCATGTCGTTGGGCAGCGCCAGCACGACGAGGTCTATCTCGTCCGAGAGCAGCTCGTCAAAGCTGCGGACGATCTCCACGTAGGGATATTTCTCCTTTGACAGGGATTTTGTGCGCTCGTAGACCTTTTTCAGGTTGAAATTGGGGTTCGCGTCGATAAACGGCGCGTGAAAAACCTGACCGGACAGGCCGAAGCCCGCAAGACCGACGTTCAGCATTGCAGATCCTCCTTTTCGGATAGTTGATGCTTTAATTATAATATCTCCCGGAGCATCTTGTCCACAAAAATAAGAAAAAGCACGGTGCGGCGCACCGGGCTTTTATCATTTCATATCACTTCTTCGTCCCCAGGCGGCGGATCATGTTGGCCTTGTAGACCTCCACGCCGGGCTGGTTGAAGGGGTTGACGCCCTCAAGATAGCCGCTGATGGCGCAGCTGAGCTCGAAGAAGGTGACTATCTGCGCGAAGCCCGCCTCGTCGCAGGCCTCCACGTTCAGGCGGACGTTGGGTACGCCGCCGTCCACGTGGGCCTCCCGCACGGCGTCCGCCACCACGCGGCACACGTCGCCGAAGGTGCGTCCCACCAGCCCGCCGAAGCCGTCGGCGTTGGACGCCTCGTCGGGGACGGATATCTGCTGTCTGTCGGTGTCGAAGAGGATGGCGGTCTCGACTATGTTGCGCTCTCCGTCCTGGATCATCTGACCCATGGAGTGCAGGTCGGCGGTATACTCCACGTAGGCGGGGAACAGGCCCTTGCCGTCCTTGCCCTCGCTCTCGCCGTAAAGCTGCTTCCACCACTCGCCCATGAACCGGAAGCAGGGCTCAAAGCAGGCCAGGATCTCTATGGCCTTGCCGGAGCGGTACAGATTCTGGCGCACGGCGGCGTATATCTCCGCGGGGTTGCCCTCGGTGCACTCGTTGAGCTCCTTCATGGTCCGGGCGGCCACGGTGAGCACGTTGACTATATCTATCCCGGCCACGGCCATGGGCAGAAGGCCCACGGCGGACAGCACGCTGAAGCGGCCGCCCACGTCGTCGGGCACCACGAAGGTGGTGTAGCCCTTCCTGTCGGACAGGCCCTTGAGGGCGCCCTTCACGGCGTCGGTGGTGGCGTAGATGCGCTTCGCGGCCTCAGCCTCGCCGTACTTCTTCTCCAGCAGGTCCTTGAACACCCGGAAGCCCAGCGACGTCTCCATGGTGGTGCCGCTCTTGGAAATGACGTTGACGGAAAAATCTCTGTCGCCCAGAGTACGGATAACGTTACGGATATAGGTGGGGGAAAGGCCGTTGCCGGCGAAGAGGATCTCCACGTCCCCCTCCGGCTGCAGCATCTCGATGGCGGCACGGGCGCCCAGATATGACCCGCCTATGCCCAGCACCACCAGCACCTTGGAGTCGCTCTTTATCTTCTCCGCGGCAGCGAGGATGTCCCTGCACTCCCCGGTAAGGATCCTGTCGGCCAGGGTGAGCCAGCCGGTCTTATCGCTCTCCACGCCGGTACCTTCCAGCAGGGATCTGTGAGCCGCGGCGGCAGCCCTGAGCTCCTCATCGGTAAGGCTGCAGTATTTTTCAGTTCCGGTCAGGTCTAAACGAATCATATTCTTACACTCCGTTTTCTTTATATTTTCAACGACGGCAGCGCCGCGGGTCGATCGACGTATTTCGACGGGTTTCGTCATTCACGGCTTTTATTATATCTTATCGGCCTTTTGTTTACAACAGAAATAATAGACATAAATCAGGGGAGGACCGGCCGGTTCTCCCCTGATATTGCTGTTATTCCGTTATATTTGTCCCTGCAGAACCGGGTCTCTCCGCGGCATCCGCGCCCCGCGTCCGCAGGGCGGCGCGCCCGGTGCGACCGCTCTTTTTCGTCACTGACGGTTGAAATACGCAAGACCGCTGTCGGGGCAGAAATAGGTGCGGATGTACCCGTCTGTCGAGACGACGACGAACTCGTTGGTCTTCTCCAGATAATACACGTCGTCCCCGTCCTCCTTTTCCGTCTTGTGGAGGGCTTCGGGGTTCTGCACCACGGCGTCCGCCGCGCTCTCGTACTGCTCGGCGCTGGCGAAGCCCATGTCGATACCGTGCTTTTCGTAATGCTGATCAAGGAGCTTCCTGCTGCGGAAATAGTACTTCTGCTCGTACTGTACCGGTTCCGGCTCAGGCTCCGCGGCGTCCTGTCCGGCCGTCTGCGGCTCCGACTGCTGCGGCTGGGCCGGCGGCGCGTCCTCCACGACCAATCCACCGCCGGCGTCAGACGCGGAGAGCTCCGGGGCCGTATCGGACGCGACGCTCCCGTCTTTTTTCAAAAGCTCGCTGACGGCCGCCAGCACCACCACTATCACGACGGTGACGACGACGTTCCTCAGAAGCTGCTTCAGCTTTGTCCTGTCCATATTCTACGCCTCACACACGCCGGACGAAGTCCAGCACTATGTCGATGGCCTGCTCCGCCGCGGCGGGCGCAAAGGTCTCGAACTCGTTGTTCTCCCCCGCCCCGTCTGATATGGTGCGCAGTATGACGAAGGGGACCTGGTTTACATAACACACTTGAGCGATGGAGGCGCCCTCCATCTCGCAGGCTATGGCGCCGAAGGCGGAGGCGATGCGGCTTTTCAGCGCGCTGTCCGCCACGAACACGTCTCCGGAGGCGATGGTGCCCACGCAGACCCTGCGTCCCGTGCGCTCCGCGCACTCCGACAGAAGCCGGGACATATCCCCGTCGGCGGGGATGTGGATGAGGTCCAGGCCGGGTATCCGTCCCGCCGGGTCCCCCATGGAGGTGATGTCGAAATCGTGCTGCACCGCGTCGGAGGACACGGCCACGTCCAGGATGCCCAGCCGGTCCGTCAGGGTCCCGGCCACGCCGGTGTTGACGACCCTGTCAACGCCGAAGACCGTTATCATTGTCTGGGCGCACATGGCGGCGAACACCTTGCCTATACCGCACACGGCGGCCACCACGTCGTGCCCCTCCAGCGTGCCGGACACGAAGTCGATGCCGCTCACCGTTCTCGTCTGCGCTCCGGTAATCTTCTCCTTCAGCAGCTCAAGCTCAATGTCCATGGCCGCGATTATGCCAAGCTTCATTCCTCTTCCCCCTTCGGATAGTCAAAGCTCTCCCCGTCCGCGTTTTCAAGCACCCGCAGGTATTTTTCGCACTCTCGCTTCGCCTCGGTCAGGTCGAGATTTGCGTAATTGCCGCACTCCTTCGCCGACGCGCCGAAAACGGGCCCGTCGTAGTCGAGTATCTGCCGCAGCACCTTTTTCGTCAGCTCGAAAACGGCTTTCGGCTCCTCGCTCCGCATCAGCAGGTAAAAGCCCGTCTGACAGCCCATAGGGCCGAAATATATAACGTTTTCCGTCTTCTCCGAGTTGCGGATGAAGGTGGCGAACATGTGCTCCACGGAGTGCATGGCGGAGTTTGACATATAGTCCCCCGCGTTGGGACGGCGGGTGCGCAGGTCGTAGGTGGTCACGTCGCCGTCCTGCCGGGAGATGTAGAACCCCGGCGTCAGCACGGTGTGGTCGATCTGAAAGCTCTTTATCTTTTCCATAGAGGCTCCCGTATTATGTAAACTTATTTGAACACGGATATCTTTTTCAGTATTGACGATGCCAGATGGGACAGCAGCAGCTTGACGGCGTCGGGCACGATGTACGGCAGCGCGCACAGCGTCAGCGCACGTTTCAGGGTGCCGGGTGCGCCCCAGCTGCCGCCGCATATCGTGAACCAGGCGGTGCCGAAGCCGTAGCAGAGCAGCAGCCCCGCTATGAGGACGAGATTTTCGTCCCGTGGCCTTCTCATGACCGGCTCCGCCAGCCAGAAAACCAGGCCCGACAG
>JAEEGL010082041.1_pt1 | contig 16146 bp, 13 predicted proteins | sample 9134231 | NCBI WGS metagenome assembly JAEEGL01 (sample SAMN16246548, study PRJNA631951) | gut metagenome | biome: gut microbiome; feature: rumen; material: fiber-attached | host: Bos | place: Iran: Karaj | collected 2018-10
AATCCACCCTTCGGGCGGGTGAAATATGGCTTTGCAATGTGAAATCGCCCTTCGGGCGGTGAAATCCGCCTCGACGGCGGATGGGTGGATTTCATTTCACCGGGCGGGGCCGTCTCTTGCAAATCCTTGCCTTTCGGCGTATACTGTACCCATAATAAAAACCCAAAAGGAGGGACTTCCATGTTCAAACAGGAAGCGCTGGAGGTGCTGCGAAATCGCCGCGCCATCCGCAAATTCAAGCCCGAGCAGGTCTCCGAGGAGGCGCTGGCCGAGATCCTCGAGGCCGGGAAATTCGCCCCGACCGGCGGCGGCACGCAGGGCGTGAAGATCATCGTCGTGCAGGACCCGGAGAACGTCGCCGCAGTCAACGCGCTCAACGCCAAGGTCATGAACCGTCCGGACGCGCAGCCCTATTACGGCGCGCCGACGATCCTGCTGATCTTCGAGACCGACGCGTCGTTCACGCACATCTATGATGGAAGCGCCGTGTGCACGAATATGGTCAACGCGGCCTACGCCTGCGGCGTCGGTTCCTGCTGGATCCACCGCTGCGAGCCGATGTTCGAGACCGACGAGGGCAAGGCGCTGCTTAAAAAGTGGGGCGTCACCGAGCATCTGCGCGGCGTGTGCTCGATCGCGCTCGGCTACGCCGACTGCGAGCAGCCGGAGCAGAAGCCGAGAAAAGCCGATTACGTCGTGAGAGTGTAAAAAGAGAAACCCGCGGGGACGATCCCCGCGGGTTTTCCCAATCAGAAACACGCGATCATTGCGCAGCGCACTTTTATGACACCGGCAAGACCGGAGAAGCCGCGCATGTGCGTAGGGCCGATCAGTGATCGGCCGCCGCTTTGGACGAAGAACATATTTACTGTACCGCTGCCGTATCTTTCCTGATCGCAGGGCTGGGGCTTGGTCCTGCCGCTTCTTTCCTTCAGCACATTCGCGCTGTATCGCCGGTTCGGCTGGAGCAAGCCCCAGCCCTACGTTATAAACCGCAACAACTCCTATATTTCACATTATTATCTATCTATACTGCGCAGCGGCCGACCATTGGTCGGCACTGCGAATTAACGCCGGGAATTATTCGAGCGCGGAAAAGACCTCTTTCGTCACGGTGAAAATCGTGACTGAGGGGGGCATGGACTCCTTCCGCCTTCGGCGCAACCGCCGAATCCTCCTCCCTCTGTGAGGGAGGCTAAAAAAACGGCAAAACCCGCGGGGACGATCCCCGCGGGTTTCTATGTTTTGAATCTTGAACTATCTTGCGAACTCCGGCAGTCTTGCGAACGGGAGCATGGCGGTATCTTCGTAATCGGCAAGATCCTCCTCGCTCACATCGATGCCATCGGTGACGACGTCGGTGATCGCATCGCGCTTTGCGCAGAAGGAGCAAAGGCGGGTGCGGTTCGCGGCGATGGCCTGTTCGACCGAGCCGTAAGTCAGCTCGTCGCTGTGGTTCAGGGCCTGACAGTCGTCATGCGTATGATACACATGGCCGAAGGGGGACCAGTACACGTCGTCCGTGATGGCGGCCTCGGCGGCCTCCTTCTGCTCCTGCGAGACCGGGTTCCAGTCGTAGCTGGCGACGCCGCCGATGAGCAGCGCGATGACCGCGACGACCGCGGCGATGACGCGGGTCTTCTTGTCCACTTCCTTGCTCGTCAGCGCGACGATAACAAAGGGGATGAAGGCGAAGGCGCAGACGATGACGCCCATGTTGTTCCACAGCCAGAATTTGAGCTTGTTCTTCTCAGAGGCGGGCTTGATGTGGTTGGCTTTTTTCCAAAGCTGCGAGCCGATGATGACGCAGGCCAGATCCAGCACCAGCAGGATGATGAGCTGCCAGATCGTCGGCAGGAAATGCAGGTTGAATTTGCCGAGGACGACCAGAAGCGCAAGCACTTCAAACACGATCGCGACGACCCAGAGGCAGATCGCGCCGATGCGCAGGCCGGTCGCGTTGCCGACCGGGGCGGCTTCCTTCATTTCGGTCTTTTTGCGGGACCCGGCTTCGACTTCTTCACCGGTATCGGCGGAGACGATCTTCTTTTTCTTTTCTTCAGCCATGTTCTCTTGCTCCTTTATCGTAGTTTCAGATGAATCCTTGACTGTATTATAGAGCGTTTTTTTCCGGATGACAAGACATTTTGTGGTTTTCTCCGAAAAAAACGAAAAAAACCGCAAAATATACGGTTTTGATTTGACATTTTGCGCGCGGGTTTTTATAATGGTAATATACTCGGGACATAAAGGAGAGATACTATGGATCTTAATGCACTTATGAGCACCCTTCTGAGCCAGGACAGCCTTCAGGGCATGGGCCAGCTGACCGGCGCCTCCAGCGACAATGTCGCCAGCGTCCTCAGCTCCGCGCTCCCCGCTCTGCTTTCCGGCGCGCAGGGCCAGGCCAATGACGAAGACGCCCTCGCGGGCTTCGCGGGCGCGCTGCAGGATCACGCCAAGGACGACACGACGGACATCGCGTCCTTCCTGTCCGGCGTAGACCTCGAAGACGGCGGCAAGATCGTCGCGCATCTGCTCGGCGGCAGCCAGTCCCAGACCACGCAGGACGCCGCGGAGAAGGCGGGCCTCGACCTGGGCAAGACCGCGTCCATCCTTTCCGCGGTCGCGCCGCTGCTGATGAGCCTGCTCGGCCAGCAGACCCAGCAGGAGGAGGAGAAGGAAGAGGAGAAGCCGGCGCAGTCCGGTTCCCTGCTCGGCGGCCTGTTCGGCAACCTTCTCGGCAACGTCGATATGGGCAGCGTCATCCTCGGCCTGCTCGGCGGCAAATAAGCATTTGACAAAAACGCGGAAAACGGATCCGGCGTCATGCCGGATCCGTTTTTTCTCTTTTTTCGGCTATCTCGCGTTCGGGAGGCGCGGCTCAGTCTTTCCTTTTCTGCGGGAAATACATATACAGCGAGCACTTGATCATGCCGTTGTATAGCCAGCGCTTGCGCTGGGCGCGCGCACCGAAGCAGCGCTCGAAGGTCTCGTCCGGCGTGATCAGGTACAGGGAACGCTGATCGAGCGGCAAAAGCGCCTTGCCGAAAGCCGTATAGATCTTCCGCGCGCTTTCCACGTCGCCGAGGCGCTCGCCGTAGGGCGGATTGGCCGCGATGACCGTGCGCTCGTTCGGATAGCTGCGCTTCGCCGCGTCCGTGACCTCGAAGCGGATGAAATCCTCCACGCCCGCGCGTTTCGCGTTTGCTTTCGCCAGCGCGATCATCTTCGGGTCGATATCGCTGGCAAGCACCGTCGCCGGAGAGTCCGTTCTCAGAGCTTTCGCCTCCTCGTAGGCCTCGCGCCAGACGGTCTTCGGCATGAAGGGGAAATCGATCGCGTCAAAGCGGCGCAGGACACCCGGCGCCATGCGCAGCGCCTTCGTCGCCGCCTCGATGACGAGCGTGCCCGAGCCGCAGAAGGGATCGCAGAAGATCATGTCCCCGCGAAAGCGCGAAAGATCGACGATCGCCGCTGCAAGCGTCTCGCGCAGCGGCGCGGTCCCGCCCTCCGGACGCCAGCCGCGCTTGTGCAGCGGCGCGCCGGTGGTGTCGAGATAGATTTCCGCACGGTCGCGCAGAAGCTCGAACCGGATCTGCATGCGCTTCCCCGTCTCCTCGATCCAGGAGGTCTGTCTTTTCTGCATCAGGCGGTCCACGACCGCCTTTTTTACGATGGACTGGCAGGCCGGGACGGACGAAAGCTGCGAGCGGATGCAGTGGCCGCGCACGGGCAGTTCCGCATCCGGCGCAAGATAATCCTCCCAGGCGACGGCCTTCACGCCGTCGTAGAGCGCGTCGAAATCCGCCGCGGGAAAGGACGCGAGCCGCAGCAGGATGCGTTCGGTATAGCGCGAGCGCAGATTTGCGCGCGCAAGGGTATATTCGTCGCCGTCGAAATAGACGCGGCCGTCCTCGCAGCGCACGTTCTCAAAGCCGAGGCGCGTGAATTCGCCCGCGGCGATGCTCTCCACGCCCATCAGGCAGGGCGCGCAAAAGGTAAACTTACTCAATTCAGCACATTTCCTTCATCACGATATCGGTGTATTCCTCGAGCTTTCCGGCGGCGGCGACATGCTTGAGCATCGAATACTGCGGCCGCAGGTTCATCGCGTTCAGAAGCGCCTCGCGGAAAAGCTCCGGCGTCACGCCGAGCCCGGCGGGATCGGTCGGGCCGCCGACCGCGCGGATCTTGTCCGCGACGAACGCGGGCGGCGGGGTCTCGAGCTTTGTCAGGCCGTCGCGGCGGGCAAGCTCGTAAAAGCGCAGCATGGCGATCGCGCTGACGCCGACGGAGTTGCCGTGCAGCGGATAATCGAGCCCCGCCCGGATCAGATGCACGTCCATATAGTGCGTGATGTGGTGCTCGCAGCCGGAGGCCGGACGCGTCACGCCCGCAAGGCCCATGGACATGCCGGCCAGCACCAGCGCCTCCATCATCGCGCCGACCGCCTGCGGATCGCGCTTCGCGGCGGCGGCCGCCGAGGCGGCGCATTTTTCGACGGCGTTTGCCATGAACTGCGAGATCTTTTCGCAGCGGTATTCGTTTTTAAGATCCGCGCCGAGCTTCCAGTCGGCCAGCGATACGTATTTGCCCAGCACGTCGCCGAGGCCCGCGGCCAGCATGCGCGACGGCGCCTGCGAGAGGATCGTCGTATCGGCGACGATGGCGTCGGCGTAGTGGGAATAGAAGCTCATCTTCGTATCGCGGCAGACGATGGGCGAAGAATTCCCGGCATAGCCGTCCATGCTCGGGGCGGTGCCGACTATAAAATACGGCAGGCCCAGCCTGCCCGAGACGAGGCGGGTGATGTCGTTGAGCGTGCCCGAGCCGACGGCGATGAGCAGCGCGTAATTTTTCGTCTCGTCCGAGGCCTCGAGGAACAGCCGCCCGAGCGCGAAGGCGTCCGGGTGCAGATGCTGCTCGGGGAAGACATAGCAGTCGGTCTGCGCGCCCGCGGCGATCAGTTCTTCGGTGACCTTCCGGCCCAGGACCTCATACGTGTGGCAGTCGCACACGACAAGGACGGGGCCCTTGGCAAAATACGGCGCGGCGAGCGCCGGCACATGCGCGGACGCTTCCGGGCCGATGTCGATCGTACCGATGCGGATCGTGTGGCGATGACCGCATTCGCACTCGAAATCCGTCTGCGTCAGTTTCTCGATCGGCGTATGGAGAATATCCAAACTCATAGCAAACCCTCTTGTTTCAAAGTGATCGATTTTCGATTCTTCTCAAATTATAGCATAAAATGATTTGAAATCAATGGATTTTGTGGTACAATAGAGAATGAAGATTTATATTTCCCGGACCGTCGGGAATAATCCATATTCTGTTCCAGGGGAGAAGCGTTATGGCTTGGTTTGACAAGACCTCGGAAGAGGTCGCGAAAGAGTTGAATACGGACCTCGCGTCCGGTATCGCCGACAGCTCCGCGCAGGCGCGCGCGGAAAAATACGGCCGGAACAGCCGCGCGGTGCGCGAACCGAAGAAGCTCGATCCCGCGCTGTGGCGCTCGGCGATCATATTGCCCGCGGCGGTGCTTGCCGCGGCGGCGGCGGTCTATGCGCTGACCGGCGAATATATCTCGGCGATCTCCATCTTTCTTGCCGCGCTGGTCTCGATCTTTTCGCAGGGCTGCATCCTGTTCCGAGCCAGCCGCCTGATCGACTCGATCGACCGCATCAGCGCCCCGGTCACGACCGTGGTGCGCGGCGGCGGACGCCGCGTGATCGACACGAGCTATCTCGTGCCCGGCGACGTGGTGATCCTGCGCGCCGGCGATGAGATCGGCGCGGACATGCGCGTGGTGGAATCGGTCGATCTGAAGGTGGACGAAAGCCCGCTGCAGGGCGGCTTCATCTCCGCGCGCAAGACGGTGGACGACCTCCCGCAGGAGGATACGGCCATCGCGGCGCATTCCAATATGGTCTACTGCGGCTGCACGGTCTCCTCCGGGTACGGACGGGCCGTCGTGGTCGAAACCGGCGACAAGGTCGCCTTCCCTCCGGCGCAGGCCGCCATCCCGAAATACGCCTACGGCGCGGACGCGGAAACGCACGCCATGGTGCACGCCAACCGCCGTCTGTCCATCGCGGGCGTCGTGCTGTGCATCCTCGCGCTGGCCGCGGGCCTTCTCGGGCAGGAGATGAAGACGGAGACTCTGGTCTCCACGATCCTTCTTTGCTGCACGCTCGGCGCCGGGCTGATCCCCGCCGGACTGTGCCTTGCGCAGACGGTCGTGCTCGCGCGCGGCACGGAGAAGCTCGCCCGCCGCGGCTCGGTCGTCAAATCCCTGCGCGCGATGGAAAACCTGAGCCGCGTGGACGCCATCGTGCTTCCGAAGACCGGCGTCATCACCTCCGACGAAATGACCGCCACCGTCCTTTGGGCGGGCGGCAATACCTATGATATCTCCGGGCGCGGCTGGGCGCCCGACGGCAGATTCACCGACGCGGAAGGCCGCGAGGTGGACATCAGCCGCCGCCGCGACGCGGCGCTCGCGATGATCGCCGCCTCCCTGTGCGGCAACTCCGACATCGAAGAGGTCAGCGCGGGCCAGTGGGTGCGCCGCGGCGACCCGACGGAATGCGCCCTCGTGACCATGGCCGCCAAGGCAGGTCTGTTCCGCGCCGACACCAACGAGATGTTCCCGCGCGCCGCCGAGCTTCCGTATGAGCCCGAACGGCGCATCATGAGCACGATCCACCGCCGCGGCCGCTCCACGGTGCTTTACGCCAAGGGCGCGCCGGAGCTGGTGCTGGCCTGCTCGGATCTTGTGCAGGTCTCCGATCATACGCAGATCCTGTCCGACGCCAACCGCGAGCAGATCACGGAGCTGTTCACGCGCATGACCGATCAGGGCCTGCGCGTGGTGGCGCTTGCGTACCGCGATCTGGGGCAGACGCCGCCCGACGCGCGCTTTGACGCGGGCGTCGAAAACGGCCTGACCTTCCTCGGCTTCGTCGGCATCGAAAACCGCATCGCGCACGGCTCGGTCGCCGCCTTCAACCAGTGCGAATCCGCCGGGATCAAGACATTGATGGTCTCGGGCGACGAGATGGGCACGACCTCCGACACCGCCCTGTCCCTGGGCATCCATGAGGCCGTGTTCGACGGCATGGAGATCGACCAGATCGGCCCCAAGGAGCTTGCCAACCGTCTGCGCCTGACGCGCGCGGCCGCGCGCGTGACCCCGCAGGGCAAGCGCGCCATCATCGACGCGCAGAAAATGAACGGTTCCTTCGTCGCGGCCGCCGGAACGCATCCGAGCGACGCGCCCGCGCTGCGCGCGGCGGACATCGGCTTCGCCGTGGGCTCGTCGAGCCCCGAAGCCGCCCGGCAGGCGGCCGACGTGGTGCTCGACGAAAGCGCGTTCTCCGAAGTCGCCCGCGTGATCGAGGAGAGCCGCCGCGACTTCATCGTCCTGCGCGCTTACGCCGTTTTCGCCATGGCGCTCGGCCTGACCGCGTTCCTTGCGCTTTTCGTCAGCTATATCGCGCATCTTGCGCTTCCGCTTTCCGCCGTCCATTTCGCGTGGATCAGCGCGGTCCTGTCCTTCATCCCCGCGTTCCTGCTTGCCGGCGAGCCCGGCGAGCGCGCGGGCATGCGCGTCCCGCCGCGTCAGGAGGGCGAGACGACCGTCCATCTGCGCAGCGCGCTGAGCGCCCTCGTCCTTTCGCTGGTCCCGGCGGGCCTGCTGCTCGCCGCGGCCGCCATCGCATACAATTCCCCGGCCGCCGCGAAGCTCGGCGAGCCGGAGATCGGCGCCTATGTGCGCACGGCGGGCTTTGTCACCTTCCTGATGATGATCTCGGCCCTCGCGCACAGCGCCCGGTCGGATCAGACCGGTATCCTGCGCCTCGGGATCTTCTCGAACAGGAAATACTGGTTCTTCTCCGGCGCCGTCCTGCTCTTCTCCCTGATCGCGGTCTACCTGCCCTTCCTGCGCCCGCTGTTCGATACGCGCGCGCTGAGCTTCGGGCAGTGGCTGATCGCGCTGGCGTTCGGCGCTGTGACCCTCGTCTGGGGCGAGGTCTTCAAGGGCCTGATCCGTCCGCTGTTTGACAAGGTCATCAAGGTCGCGCCGAAAACGAACGCCCGCCGCACCCGCCGCGTCGACTTCGGCGAGGGCTTCTTCTCCAAGTTCGAAAACGCCGACCCGACGCAGGAGGAGGAGATCCGCGAAAGCGGCGAAGAAGAGATGGAGATCGTCGAGGTCTCCGACCGCGAGCAGAACGTACCGGAGCCGCAGCCCGAGCCTGAACCCGAAGACGCCGCGCCCACGTCCGGCGAGACGATGGTCTTCGGCGCCGTCGAGGGCGACGCGCAGACGGAGGAAGTACCGGAGCCTGAACCCGAGCCCGAACCGGAGCCGGAAGAGACAGCCGACGAACCGGAAGCCCTGTCCGAGGAAGAGATCTTCGAAGAGGAGATCGCCCCGGATCCGGATATCCCGGAAGTTGCGCAGGAGTCTGCGCCCGTCGAGGACAAGATGGCGCCGATCCCGCCGGTCCAGGATATCCCGGTCACGCAGGACACGCTCGCGCGCTTCATGACGAACGTCCCGGACGAGCTCAAAGTCTACGGCGACGTGTTCGCCTCCCTCCCGCATGAGATCCTCTCCTCGGGACTCGATATAAAAAAGGAAGACGATCAGACGCCTTCCGAACCGTAAAATAAAAGCAGGAAGCCCGGCTTTTCAGCCGGGCTTTTTTTGTTATCCTTCAAATTCCATCGTCACGTTCGGGTTTTCCCTTGCGATGCGCGCAAGGACGGCGGCGAATTTGTGCGCGTAGGGGCCGAGCGCGCCGACGAGCGCGCCGAAATTGCGCAGCCGGATCTCCACCTTCTCGGGAAGCGGATCGGTCAGGCAGTCATACAGCGCGTCGAGATTCCTCCCGTAATATGCGGGGAGCGCAAGCTCCTTAAAAAGAAGCGCATGCAGCGCCGCGCGGCTCTCCACGGCCGCGCCGTCGATCACAAGCTGTTTCATCCGTCTTCCTCCCCGTACAGAAGCTCAAAGCTCTCGTAATGATCCGGCGTATAATAGATCATGCCGTCGTTCGAAAAAACGATGCGCCTGGCGCCGCGCGATTTTTTCCCGAGCGTATCGATATCGCACTCGGTGTAGTAGCGGCCCTTTTTCTTCGGCAGCTTCCCTTCGGCATTGCTGAAGTAGGTGCCGCCGATGCATTTGCCCGGCGCGTAGGGCTCCAGATATCCGCCCGGCCAGCCGAGCTTTTCAGCCTCGCTCTTCGTGATGAAATTCGAGGGCAGACGCCCGTACTGGTGGATATACAGCGCGACGTCGTCCTTCGTCGTATACGTGCCGTCCTCATCCAGAAGCGCGGGCTCGTCCGATTCCGGCTCCGGCTCCGGTTCAGGTTCCTGCACAGGCTCCGGTTCGGGCTCGGGCTCCGGTTCAGGCTCAGCCTCCGGCGACGGCGCGGGGTCGGGCGTTTCGGGCTCCGATTCGTCCGGGAGAAGCACAAGATCCGGCAGATCCGCGATCTCGCCCGACTCGTTCTCCCCAAGCCCGAGCGTCTCATAGGAAAGCGGCAGCGCGCAGGACGAAAGCAGCAGCAGAAGCGCCGCGAAAAGCAGCGCAAGCGTTCGTTTCATCGTTTCAGTCCCTCATTCGTTTTTCCGCGCTCACACAAGCGTCTCCATCTCGTCGAGAAGTTCGCCGAAGAGCTTCAGCGCTTCGTTCACGGGCTCCGGCGTGGACATATCGACGCCCGCGATCTTCAGAAGCGAGATCGGATCGGTGCTCGAGCCGGAGGACAGGAAGCGCTTGTAATCGGCGACGGCGCTTTCGCCCTTCTCCAGGATGCGCGACGCGATGGCGACGGCGGCGGAGAATCCGGTGGCGTACTGGAAAACGTAATAATTATAGAAGAAATGCGGGATGCGCGCCCATTCGAGCGCGATGCCCTCGTCGTTTATCATGTCCGGGCCGAAGTACAGGGCGTTGAGCGCCTTGTACTTCTCGCTCAGCGCGTCGGCCGTCAGGGTCTGGCCCTCCTCGGACATCTTTCCCATCATCAGTTCGAATTCGGCGAACATCGTCTGGCGGTAGAGCGTGCCCTTGAACTGATCGAGGAAGTGGTTGATCAGATAGGCGCGTGCGCGGCGGTCCGTGGTCTTGGACAGCAGATGGCGCATCAGCAGCACCTCGTTGCAGGTGGAGGCGACCTCCGCGACGAAGATCACGTATTCGCGCGTGCACACGGGCTGGTTTTTGTTGGAAAGATAGCTGTGCAGCGCATGGCCCATCTCGTGCGCCAGCGTGAACTGGCTGTCGAGATTGTCCTTGTGGTTGAGAAGGACATAGGGATGCGGGCAGGAATCGCCGGCCGAGTACGCGCCCGAGCGCTTGCCGACGTTCTCGTAGACGTCGATCCAGCGGTTGGCAAAGCCCTCGCGCAGCATGTCGAGGTAATCCTCCCCGAGCACGGAAAGCGCCTCGAGGACGTTCTCCTTCGCCTCGGCGAAGGGGATCTTCTGCGCCGCGTCCGCGACGATGGGCGTGTACACGTCGTACATGTGCAGCTCGCCGCCGCCGAGCAGGCGTTTGCGCAGGGCGACATAGCGGTACATCTTGTCCATGTTGGCGTGCACGGCTTCGATGAGGTTATGATAGACGGAGACCGGCACTTCGTTCGCGTCGAGCGCGGCTTCGAGGGTGTTTTCATATTTGCGCGCGCCAGCGAAGAAGCGAAGCTGCTTGAACTGCGCGTCGAGCGTGGAGGCAATGGTGTTTTTATACTCGCCGAGGCGCTCGTAATAGCTTTCAAACACACGGCGGCGGAAATCAGCGTCCGGGCTTTCCAGAAGCACGGTGAGCGAGCCGTTGGTCAGCGGATGGCTCACGCCCTCGGCGTCGGCGACCGCCGGAAAATGCAGCTCGGCGTTTCGCAGCACGGAGCCGATCGTCTCCGGCGCGTCCGCCATCTCCTGCGCGGCGGCCAGCAGCGTCTCGCACTCCGGCGAAAGGATGTGCGCGGCGCGGCGGCGCACGCGGTAGAGCACACGGCGGTAGGTCTCCAGCGCGGGCTGCGCCTTGTAGAAGCCTTCGAGCGTTTCCTCATCGATCGCCATGACCTCCGGCGTAAAGAACGCGGCGGCGCTGGAGATCGCGACGGCGGCGCCCATGGCCTTGCCGCGCATGTCCTGATAGAAGCTGTTGCCGACGTCCTCGTCGCCCTTCAGCATCGCATAGCCGTAGAGACAGCCGATGCGCTGGGAAAGCTCGTCGTCGAGCCGGAGAAATTCCAGAAGCGTTTCCGCGCTCCCGCCGAGCGTTCCGGCATAGGCGGAAATGCGCGCGGGGAAAGCGCGCAGCGCTTCATACTCCGTCTGCCACGCCTCGTCGGACGGGAAGATATCCGCGGTGTTCCAGGTATATTCTTCCGGTACCTCGTTTCGGTTTGGGATCTTGTTTTCAGCCATAGTGTGAACCTCCGGGTTTGTTTTCCGTAATGAGTATACCATGAATATCGGGAAATTTCCATGAGATTTTGAAAAGATCAAAGCTGCGCGGTCTTCGTCGGATACAAAAAACGCTTCCGGGCTTTCGGGCCCGGAAGCGTTTTCCGTTTTTTTATTTCTTCAGATATTTGTCGAAGAAGTCGTAGACCTGCTCGTAGTATTCGTCGCCCTCGAAATACCCGTGGCCCTGTCCGGGGACCATGATGAAATCGGCGATGTTGCCGTATTTCCGCGCTTCGGTGCAGAACTCGAGGCTCTGGCTGTCCGGGACGCGGTTGTCGGTATTCGAACACATGGCGAGGAAGGGGCACAGCTTGCGGGAAACGTAGGTGATCGGGCTTGCCTTGACGACGAGGTCGCGCTTTTCCTCAAAGGTGCCGCCGTACATGATCTTGAAGCGCGGATCGGCGATCATGTTCGTGAAGATCGGGATATTGAAGCCGCCGTACCACGAGACCGCCGCGGCGATGTCGGAGGAGTACTCACCGCAGCCGCCTTCGCCCTCGAAGCCGTCTATGCCGCCCTGCACAGCCATGAGACCGGCGAGCTGTCCGCCGCAGGATTCGCCCCAGACGCCGATGCGGTCGGGATCGATCCCGTACTTTTCCGCGTTGGCCTTGAGGAAGCGCACAGCGCATTTGGAATCATGCAGCTGCGCGGGGAAGGGATCGACCTGCGCGAGGCGGTAGTCGATGCTGGCGATGAAGTAGCCGCGTTTGACGAGCGCGAGGAAGGACTTTTCGGGGCGCGAGACGCGCGTGCACTGCTCTTCGGTAAAGCCGCCGCCGTGCAGCCAGATGATGGCGGGGCGCGGCGCGGGCGTGGACGGCAGACAGAAGCAGTCCATAAGAAGCGGGATATCCCCGCCTTTTCCGTATTCGATGCCCTCGAGCACCGTGACGCCGAAGGCGGCAAAATCAACAACCTGCGGTCTGTAGGGTTCCGGCATGATGTTCTCTCCTTTTCCTTGCCCGCGGCAAGACGGCGCGAGCCTATTTTGTGCTCTAATTATACTATATTTCCGGTCGTTTCGCGATAACTTATAAAATAAAAAACTGTAAATTTTTTACGGCGATCAAAAAAGTCCGGCTTTCGGCGGTCAGAGCCTGCCTTACGGCTTTATGTCATACCGGCAGACGGTCAGGCCGGACTCTTCGCCGCGGATCGAATCGACATAGACGCCGCCGTTTGCGAGGATCGTGCGGCGGCTGCGCTCGTTTTCCGCGACGCAGACGACGCGCACCTTTTCAAGGCCCAGCTTTCTCGCCTCCGCAAGGACAAGGCGAAGCTGCGCTTTTCCGTAGCCCCTGCCCTGCTCGTCCGGGCGGATCGAATACCCGATGTGCGAGCAAAACGCCGGATCGTCGTCGTCATATTCGAGGGCGTGGCGCAGACAGCAGAAGCCGACGATCTTCCCGTCGCTTTTCCGCACGGTCATATAGAAGCTTGTTTTCCCCTTTTGGGTTTCGGCCCACGCAAGCCACGCCTGCGCGCTTTCGAATTCCTCGAGCCGGTCAAGCCCCGGGATCCGCTCACGGACATAGGTCACGCGTGCGCGGTCCTCCGGGAACGCCGCCCGGTAAGCCTCGATCTGCGGGATATAGTCCCCTGTCGGCGCAAGCAGGATCAGATCATCCATGTCTCTTTGTGCCCTTTCTTCCTCCGCGCGCGTCCGGCATGCACTTTCCCTCTTTCCTTCTTCTGGAAAGATTTTTACAAGCATGATTCTATAGGGCGGCGGATTTAAAACCGCGCTTCAATCGACCATTCCTTCTGTGGCTTGGAGCTATATCGCACATAGATTACTTCATTCATTGTTTCTTCTTTTAGAGCGATATGGCGTTATAAAGATCCGGGATAGCGGCTAGATATTCTCCGGGCTCGTTTTGTGTTTCGTCATACATTCGCACATATCTTTCAACCACGGAAGCCCGGATCGGCTCCAAATCGTCCGGCGACGAAACCAAAAGGCGCACAACGCCGGGTCCTTCCGACTTGCTGGCCGCCGCTGTGCTACAGTTTTCCGGCAAGGTCAGATCGGCAGGAATGATGACATAAGGGCTTTTTGCGGAAAGATTCAGTTTTGAAACCGTCTTTACGCCGCACTTCACACGCAGATACTTGCCGGGATGGAAAGTCAAAAGTTCGGCGGAAAGACCCGCTCCCTCGACCGCCCCTTTATACCATTGACAGATTGCAACCGCTTTATCGTCAAGAGCCGCCGCGTTTTGATCCCACATCTGATCTTGTATGTCGAGAAGCTTTAAAAAGATTTCTCCGCAGACACGTGCGTCGTCCTGCGCGCGGTGTCCCTGTTTTTGCTCTATGTTAAAGTGCTCGGCCAGTGTACCGAGTTTATTGTTTTTGGCGTATACGGGTAGGCGGCGGGCAAGCGCGAGCGTGTCTTGCAGCCAGAATTTCGCCGAGATCCGGCTTCTCATACATGCGCCTGTAAGAAAAGCTCTATCAAAGCTTGCGTTATGCGCGACAAGCGGGACACTTCCCTCCGCTGCATTTTGCCCGATGAAATCCATAAACATAGTTACAGCAGAAGCTTCGTCGGGCGCGTCGGCAACATCGGCGTCAGTCAGACCGTTGACCGCGCTTGCAGATGGACTAATGGGAATACCGGGATTGATCAGCGTCGAAAATGTATCTTTCATCAACCCATTTTCAAAACGAGCAGCGGAAATCTCAATCATCCTATCGTCCGCGCGGGAAAGACCTGTCGTCTCGACGTCAAGAGAGATAAAGCAAGCACGAACAGCGGAAATGCATGGTTTAGACAGAAAATCTTTATGAAAGTAATCCACATGGACGGCAGGCAGAGCGCTTTCGACTTGCCTGTGCCCTCTTTCCCCCGGCTTTTCACTCTCTATCTCGATCTGTACTGTGCTCATCGCAGCGTACTCCTGTACTTCTGCCTTTTCCTTCCAGAACACGTGGACATAAGGGATCGTGTTACGCTCATCATCCTCGAGCTCTTTGATGAATGCGGCGACAGCGCCTTCCTGTTGATAGCGCGCGGCAGCTTCATTCGGCAGACGGCCGAGCCGGTTGTCATAGCGGTCGACGATCCAAACCGCGTCGTTATTTTTGTCGTCGCCTGCAAAAAAGACCTTCTCGCCCTCATAGGCAAGAAAGATATTGTCCTGCACGGCTGGACTTATGCAGTTTGTCAGTCGGAAGACATCAATTTTGTATGGCCCGTCCAGCAAACGCTCGAGCTCTTCCTTTTCGTCGGCAATCTGTGCTCGAATGTGTTCTTCTCTTTCTTTTTGCTGCGCCTCTAGCTCCGCTTGTTGCTTTTGTTCGGCCTCAGCCGCTTTCCGCTTATCATACTTTATATTCCGTACGCCGATATAAGCAAGCACAATCAGCACGATGCCGAGTACCAGCGTCGCCCAAAGCCAAGAGCGAACTGGCGTTTTATAAAGCACGTCCTCTATCACTCCGTAAAGGCTATATAAGAAAAAAAGTGCGCCGAGTGCAAAGCCAAGAAAAATTTTTCCGCCTCTTGTCACATCAATACCCTCCTTATTCTATCTTACTGGAGAAGGAGATGACGAAGGTACACATGTTTACCATACTATCGTCCTTGCAGCGCGAGATACACATGGCCGAACTCCTGCCGCCCGGAAGCGGCACCAGGCCGTGCGCTTTTCCCCTTCCCTTCTTCGGGAAACTCTTTATATGCATGATTCTATATATCGTCCGCATCCTTGTCAAGCAGAAAAGAGCCGCAGTGAAATCGCGCCTTTGGCGCGGTGAGGTCCTAGAGCGCGCCCTCAGGTGAAATCGTTCGGCTTTGCCTCACGGTGAAATGAAATCCGTCCTCTATCCCGCGCAGCGGGATTTCACCGTGCGGCGATTTCACCCGTCCGCAAGGACAGATTTCGTTGAAAAAAGCGCTTTTGTCGGAAGACAAAAGCGCTTTTTTCATGGTGCGGGCAACAGGACTTGAACCTGCACGGCCAAAGCCATTGGAACCTAAATCCAACACGTCTGCCAATTCCGCCATGCCCGCAGAGGATCGGACAGCCGAAAGGCTGTCCGCAAAAAAACGGTATTCGTATTTGACCCTACTTCGTGAGCGTGTCGCGCAGCTCCCCGTCGATGATGAGCTTGCCCTCCCCGCCTTTGAGGGCGGCGGCGAGCTCCTCGGCGGTGCGCACGCGGCCGGGGAAGGCCATGCCGGCCTTGCCGATGCCGATATAATCGGCCCAGTGGGAGTCGGCGCCGGACGTGCGCGCGAGGCCCTCCGCGATGCACAGCGCCTCGCTTTTCTCGTTATACTCGGGGTGATCGTAGCCGTCCGCGAAGTTGTAGATCTCCAGCGCGTCGCAGTGGGAGACGTCCGCCGGGAAGAAGCCTTCGATCATATACGGACGGTAGCGGAACGGATGCGCGTGGGAGATATAGCCGCCCGCGGCGTGGATGCGGTCGCACAGCTCGGAGAGCGAAATATCCGGGATATCGGGGTTTTCCTGAAGGAAATCCAGCCCTACGCCGTAGACCAGGATCTCCTTATTGTGGCCGTACTGATGCTCAAAGCCGAAGATCAGAGCGAAATCCAGCTCGTCCGCGAGGGGTTTCGCACTAAGATAAGCGTCGGAAGAGCCCTGCATGCGCTCCTTCCACGGAAGCTCG
>JAEEGL011836963.1_pt1 | contig 16146 bp, 25 predicted proteins | sample 9134231 | NCBI WGS metagenome assembly JAEEGL01 (sample SAMN16246548, study PRJNA631951) | gut metagenome | biome: gut microbiome; feature: rumen; material: fiber-attached | host: Bos | place: Iran: Karaj | collected 2018-10
TGAGGGTTTATTTGAAGTTTTTTTAGAAAAAAATAAAGATATTAATCCTCTTGAATCAGTATTTATTGATGATAGAATTGATATTCTTGATAAAGCTTATGAATGTGGATTTAATGTTTTATTGATGGATAGAAAGAATAAATATAATGATTGCAAATACCCAGTTATTCATCAATTAAGTGATATTGAAAAGTTTATTAGTTAAGAGGTGTTTTATGAAGAGTAAAAAACAGTTATATAATGATATTTTAGCTATTACTAGGAATAATGGGGCTCCTTTAAAGAATCATTTGGACATTTCATTAGAAAAAGGTAAGATGTTAGCAGAATATTATAATGTTGATGTAGATCTTGTGTTAATTGGTATTATATTTATGGATATTAAATTAGGTGAGGCAATGGAACTTTCTAAAGTATCAGAGCATGTAAAAATGGGAGTTGATTTTACTGAGAAATTTTTAAAAGATTATGATTTATCTGCAGAAGAAAAGAAAATAATAATAAATTCAATAGAAGCTCATCATGGTGAAGTGCCATTTGAATCTATTGAAGCAGAAATATGTGTAAATGCAGATTGTTATAGGTTTATACATCCTTTAGGAGTATTTACTTTTACTGGATTTTTGGCAAAGTTGGATTTACCATTTGATGAACAAATTAATGCTTTGAAATTTAAATTAGATGAAAAATATCATATTTTATCTTTAACAAAAGCAAAAGAGGAGTTAGAAGAGTACTATAATATTTATACAAAACAATTTGATATGATATTGAAGAGTTTAAATAATTAATATTATTTATTATTTATTAGGATGGGGCGATTTTTTTTGGATAAAGATGAAAAATTTATGGATTTAGCAATTGAACTAAGTAAAAAGGCAAATTATCCTTATGGTGCTATTGTGGTTAGAAATGGTAGAATTTTAGGTAGAAGTGATGCTGATACTGGAATTTGTAAAACAATATATAAACATGCACAATTAGTTGCGATTGAAGATGCTTTGAGGAATAATACATTGATGGGTAATTTGAAAGGATGTACTTTATATTCTTCTTGTGAACCATGTATGATGTGTATGGAAGCAATTTGTTATTCTGGAATTGATAGATTAGTATATGGTGTTGGTATTGAGGCTAGTAATCTTTATTATCATCATATAGAGGATTTTTCGGTATTAGATATTGTCAAAAAAATAAATCCCAGTATGAAAATAATAGGAGGAGTTTGTGAAGAAAAAGCTCTTCAAGTTATTCAAGATTATCATAATCATATTGTTGAGGATGATGAGAAATTTATTGATATGGCAATTGAACTTAGTAAAAAAGCCTTTTATCCTTTTGGGGCTATAGTAGTAAGAAATGGTGAAATTATAGGTAAAAGTGATGATATAGTGCCTACTAAAGATACGATATATACTCATGCTGAATTAATTGCGATAGAGTCAGCTGTGCAAAATATTAAAGATTCTTTATCAAGAGGTAATTTGCATGAGTGTACTTTGTATACTTCTTGTGAACCATGTATGATGTGCCAAGAAGCAATCTTAGCAGAAGGAATTAGTCGAGTTGTTTATGCGGCGACAATTGAAGATAGTAATGAGTATTTCTGTGATGAATTTTTAGTTCATATAAAAGATATCGTTAAACGAGCAAATAGTCATACTAAGATTGTTGCTGAATTGCATAGGGATAAAGCAATAGAGGTTTTAAAAGATAGGGGAAGATTAGAAATATAAAAAGAAATGCATAGATAATATTATTGTGAAGTTTTTTAAACTTTGTGATATTTGTTGTATTATTTCTGCAAGGTATGATTCAAAAAACATTTATATTTTAGGAGGAATACAATGATTAATTATTATAAACTCGCTGTGCGAAGTGATTATTATGATTTAACGGGGTATAATACAATAATTATTGTTACAAAAGGCTTCTTTTATGCTAGAGAGATTATGACTGGAACTAGAATTATGATATGTGATAATCCTACTCAAGGTAGTTGCCATGATTATTATGTTATGAGTTCTGATTTTACAGAAAAAAATATTGTTAGACAAGATGGAGTTAAAAAATATATTGATAGTTTTGATATTAATCAATTTCCTATCTATTCTAAAAAAGAAGAAAAAAATATTAAGCAAATGATTAAGAAATGTAAAAGGAAGAAAAATGGAGGTTTAAATGAAGAATAAGTTTTTAATTTATTTATGTATTTTATTATTTGGTGGGTTAGGTATTTATTTAACTTTTATTTCTGGAAATATGAAGCGCTTTGATAGTGAGACTACTGCTTATAAAATAGATGTTAATGAACAAAATGATTCGGATGGGACTGTTTATTATCCAAAATACTATTTTAAGGTAAATAGAAAGAATTATGTTTGTGAGTCTAAAAGTGGTAGTAGTGCTTATCCAAAAGACAGCAAGAATAAGGTGTATTATGATTCTAGTAATCCAGAAAAATGTGTTACGGAATATGAAAAATCTAATAGTACTTTAGCAGGGATTATCTGTTTAATTGTAGCGGTAGTGATATTTATTCTTACTATAAAAAAACCAACTACTAATACTGAACATGATGTGAATAGAGAAAATATTGATTTAGAAAAACAGTATAAAATGGAAGAGGCTGGTCAAAAAGCTATAGAAATAATTGAAAAAGCTCAATTAATATATAAAAGAGTTGTATTAGGAATAATTATTATTGTTTTATTAGGATTAGTAATATTTGATGCTTTAATCTTTAAACAAACTATAGAAGCAAAAGATTATATTGATGTAGTTGCTACCTATGTTGAAGAAAAAGATAATGAAGAAGATAGTGTATTTAATGATTATATTTATACATTTAAAGATAAAAAGGGAAATAATCAAGAGATAGTTATTAGTTATGCTAATGATTATGTTGCTCCAGAAAAAGTGAAAATAAAATATAATGAAAATAATCCCCAAGATTTTTATGAAGAAGGTGGTACTTTTTCTCAATCAGGAATTATTTGGTTTGTAGTAAAAATTATTGCATTGGTTTTATTAATTATTTTATTCTTTAATAAGAAATTATTAAGTAAAGTATCATTATCAGTAAATAGAAATTAATTACAATGGATTAATTATAAAGGTAGATTATTATTCTACCTTTTTATGTTATAATATCTAAGGGATGAAAATATGATTTTATATAAAAATACATTTATTAATATAATGACTGAGGGCTTTGATTTTCCTATAGAAGATTGGTATTACGCTAATAATAGAGAAGCTATCGTTGTGGATGGTATTACTAGAGATCCTATCGGAATAACTGATTTTTCTAAATGTTCAAAAGAAGAATTTATAAGAAAATATCCAAGACCAAGTGGTTCTGAATTAGCTTTTAAATTAATATGTAAAACATTTTCTTTAGTTAGTGGGTCTTTAAAGGATAGATTAATAGAATGTAATAAAAAGATAAAAGAATTAAATAAAAAATATAATCCTAAGTGTGATTATTTAGAAAATGATTATTATGGTTCTGTGGCTTCTTGTGCAAGAATTGTTGGTAATACTTTAGAATATGCATATATATGTGATTGTGGAATTGTTGTATATGATAAAAAAGGAAATATAAAATTTAAAACTGAAAATGATAAAGAAATTTATAGTGATCCTTATATTAATCAAAATATTACTTCTTGGAATTTCCCTGAAGCAAGAAAACTTGTTAGAAGTCATTTTCGAAATAACATAGATAATATTATTGATGGTGTATGTGTTTCTTATGGGGCTTTAACTGGAGAGAAAAAAGCTATTCATTTTATAAAGTCTGGTAAAATAAATATTACAGATGATGATACTATTATTGTATATAGTGATGGTTTAGTAAATTATTTAGATGATGACGTTTTTATAAAACAAGTTTTAAATTTTAATAAAGAAGAATTTGAAGAGTATATAAATAGTAAAGCTTTTGAAGATTATGAGAAGTATGGTAAAGAAAGAACGATAGTTATTTTAAAAACAGGAGATAATTAGATGAATAAAAATATAATTCAATTTTATATGTTAACACATAATTTAAAAGAAAAATTAAGAACTGGTTGGCAGGAAATAAAAGTATCTAGTGAGAGATTAGAATCAGTAGCAGAACATGTATATGGTTGTTTAATGTTAGCAATTGCGATTGATAGTGAGTATAAATTAGATGTTGATATGAACAAAGTATTAAAGATGCTTTCTTTACATGAATTAGAAGAAACTATTATGAATGATTTTACAATAAGATCTGATATTACTCCAGAAGAAAAATTAAAAATGGGAAAAGAATGTGTATTAAAGGCAACTAATGGAATGAATAAACAAAAAGGAATAGTAGAATTATTAGATGAATATAATGCTCGTGAAACAAAAGAAGCTATTTTTAGTTATCATGTTGATAAGATGGAAAATGATTTTCAAGTAAAGTATTATGATTTAAAAGGTGGTATTTCATTAGATAATATGCTTGAAGATTTGAGTTACTATGTTAAAGATTTAGATGAGCTAAAAAATAAAATGAATCATCCTAGTGATGGTTGGTTAGAAGTAGATAAACCATTATTCATTGATGATAAAATATTCGAAAGTTTAATTAATGATATTCAAAGAATAGAAGAAATTAATGATTGATAAAAGGAGAAACCTATGATTTTATATTTATCTTCTCAAAAGTTTGGGAATGATTCTACTTATTTAAAAAATTGGATTAAGGAACATAGTAACAAAATATTACTAATATTTAATGCTTTAGATGCTAAAGGTGAAGATAAAATACAACTTAATGTAGATGAAGATAGGCATTTACTAGAGGAAATTGGTTTTGAAGTTACTGTTTTAGATTTAAAAGAATACTTTGGAAAAAAAGATCAATTAAGAGATTTTTGTCAAAATTATCATTCGTTTTGTATAATAGGTGGTAATGTATTTGTTTTAAGAAGTGCAATGAAATATAGTGGGTTTGATTTATTCTTAAAGGATTTAACGGAAGAAGATGATAATTTATTAATTGGTTATAGTGCAGGAGCATCTGTTTTTTCTAATAGAATTGATGTATTAGATATGGTTGATGATAAAATTGATTTTTATCAAAAAGGTATTATTACTGATGGATTAGGATTTATTGATTATGTATTTGTTCCTCATTATAAGTCTAATTATCATAAAGTACATTTAATTGATAGTACTATTGAAAAATGTAAAAGGGAAAAAATTCCTTATAAAGCATTACAAGATGGTGATTATATTTTAGAAGATATTCCAAAAATAAAAAAGAGGTGATTATAAATGGCTATATTTTGTACAATTTATTATATTTTGAATTATGTTCAGACTTTTCCACAAATAGTAAAGTTATTAAAGACTAAGTCTAGTAATGATTATAGTTTATTAACAGTTTTGTTTCATTTAATTGCCTGTATTAGTTGGACTTTATATATTTTTACTTCTAAGCAAAGTATAATTGTTTATATTGGTACAGTGATTGATATGGTTCTTTTATCATTTGTTACTATTTTAATTTTTAAGTATTATAAGTTTAATAAGAAGAGTGTTAATTGAGAGGTGTTTTTATGAAAAAGATTATTTTGACAAGTACTGGTTTTGAAAATGAAAATATTAAAAATAAATTTTTAGAATTATTAGATACTGATATTCAGAATGTAAAAGTATTATTTGTTATTACAGCGGCAAATGATCCTGTAGCTGTTAGAATATTATCTAAGTGTTTAAATGATTTAACAGATTGTGGAATTAGTGATGATAATATAACTGTATATGATATGCATAAGTTGATATCACAAGAAGAACTAAATAATTATAATGCAATATATGTTTGTGGTGGAAGTACCAGATATTTAGCTGATAGAATTAAGGAATTAAATATAAAACCATTGATAGATAAATATTTAGAAAATGGTGGAATATATGTAGGGGTTAGTGCAGGTAGTAAATGTACTAGTGGATATTATCCAGATGGGCTTGGTTTTATAAAAAATAAAGTAGATGTTCATTGTAATAGTGGTACAGCTAATGGAGTTATAAATAATTATGATGATATAGCTTTAACTAACAATCAAGCAATATTTATTAATGATGAAGAAAGTATTATTTTTGAGTAATAATACTTTCTTTATGACAAGTATATGTAAATCTTATGTATTTTTTTGCTGTTAGTATATTTGTTTTGTTATACTATTTGTTTGGTATGGAGGTTTTATTATGATAAGTGTAATTGGTTTAGATTTTGGGTATGAATAGTGTAGTGATATGCATCAATTGTTGAATATATAGTTAAATAAAAACAGGATTATAATCCTGTTTTTGTATGCTATAATTTTATTAGGCTTGTTTTTATGAGGTGATTTATATGACCATCCACTTAGATGAAGATGTTTTTGAAGTAGTTAAAAGGGGTATCAAAAATATTGAAGTAAGGGTCAATGATGAAAAAAGAAGAAGATTAAAAATAGGGGATCAAATTACTTTTTTTAAAAGACCAAATGATATAGAAAAAATTAGCGCTGTTGTAGAAGATTTGATTTACTATGATGATTTTAAAAATTTAGTAAAAGATTATACAAAGGAAGAATTATATTTAAAAGAATATACAAAAGAGCAATTTTTAGATTTACTTAAAAGATTTTATTCGGATGACGAAATAAAGAATTATGGTGTTGTTGCTATCAAGTTTAGGATAATGGTTTAAAATATAATTATAATTATGTAGGTGCTTTTAGGATTTTTGATGTAAAAGATTAAGATTTTGGAGAGCATTGATTATAGACAAGAATTAACAAAAATTTTATAATATTTAGAGGTGAATGTTATGAGTAAGATTGCAATTGATATAGATAATACACTTTGTAATACTACAGAGTTTTTTTCTCGTTTGGCAGAAGAATATGATAGGAATGTTTTACATAAACATAATGTTATCAATTATGATAAAGTAATTGTTCGAAGTGATGATTGGACAAATGAAGAATTAGCTTATTATATTGAAAATTATTTCAATAAAGAAGTAATAAATGTTCCGGTTAAAGAAGGAGCTTCATTTTATATTAATAAACTAAAAGAATTAGGTTTTGAGATTATTTTTATTACTTATAGAGGTACTAAAGAAGGGGATCATTCAGATAAAATTGTTCCTGATTATTTAAAGAAAAATAATATACCTTATGATGATATTATTACTAAATCAACAGATAAATTTGTGCATTTACAAGAATGTGAGTTTTTTATAGATGATGATATTATTAATTGTGAGCAAGCATTAGAAAAAACTAATTGTAAAGTAATAATGATGATGTCTAAGAAAACTAAAGGCTATACTAATGATAAATTATTTATGGTTAATAATTGGGAAGAAATTTATAACTATATAGTATCTTGTTAAAAAGAGTGAAGAGTGTTATTCTATAACATAATTAATTAAGTTTAAATAGTGGTGTTATTATGTTAGAATTGAGTAATATTTATAGAGAAACTAAATATTTAGATGAACTTTTCTTATCGCATTATGATATAAAGTCTCCTGAGATTATTCGTAAGTCTAAACTAGAATTATTAGTTGAATTTGGAGAATTGGCAAATGAAACTAGATGTTTTAAATTTTGGTCTACGAGACAAAGTGGCGAAAAAGATAAAGCATTAGAAGAGTATATAGATTGTCTTTTTATGATTCTTTATTTTTGTAATATTAATGGTGTATCACTAAATGATTCTTTTGAGTTACCTGAAAAAACTGATTTAGTTGGAGCTTTTTTGAAATTATATGAATATGGTTTGAGTTTGGTTCATGATATGAATAAAGATATTGTAAAAAAGTTGTTAGTACAAATATTATATCTTTCAAAATTACTTAATTTTGATATTAGTGATTTGGAAGAAGGAGCAAAGAAGAAAAGTTTAATTATTCAAAAGAGATTAAATAGTGATTATTAAAATGAGGTGAAAGTGTGGATTACTTAGTTTTAGTAAATAATTCAATTGCTGCAGATGATGCTTATTTTGATGATTTATCTTTGGTAAATTGTACTAATATATTAGATGAATCTATTTTAGTAGAAGAGAAAACTTATAATGAGTATCTTAAATTAAGGGGTTTTTTGAAAACTAAGAATATTTTTATAGAATTAGATTCAGGGTATAGAAGTTTAGAACAACAACAAGAAATTATTAATGAATTTACTAGAAAAAAAGGAAAAGAATATACTAAAAAACATGTTGCACCTATAAGTAAAAGTGAACATCATACTGGATTAGCATTAGATATAGCATTGATAGTAAATGGAATAAAGTATTATGAAAATGAAGATTTGTTTAATTTTGAAGAAATTTTTCTTGAGATTCATAAATACTTAAGTAAGTTTGGATTTATTTTAAGATATCCTAAGGGTAAAGAAAAAATAACTGGTTATGATTATGAACCATGGCATATTAGATATGTTGGCTATAAACCTGCTGAGGATATTTATATGAATAATCTAACATTAGAAGAGTATCTATTTAATAATTCCATAGACAAATAATTATATTAGGTGAGTTATAAAGAAAAAAAGTGCAGAATTTTTTTGATGAATTAGATAATGATAAGCCATTGGAATCTATTCATTATATAGAAAAGAAATTAAGAATGGTAAAAAGACCAGTAGATATATTATAATTTCATACTAGTATGTAATGATGAGTATAAAAAAGATATTGAAGCTTTAAGAGAACATTGTTTAAATAATGAGCTTTATGCTTTAGCACCAGTACAGATTGGTATTCCTAGAAGAATGATTTTTATTAGAAATACTTCAACAGATATGACTAAAAATAGTGATATTAGTTATAGTGAGAATATACTATATATTAATCCAGTAATTAAAAAAATGTATGGACATACTAGATTTTTAGAAGGTTGTGGTAGTTGTACGTATGGTGATGATAAATTTGTAGTAGGAGTAGTAGATAGACCTTATAAAATAGAAGTTGAGTATTATGATATAGATGGAAATAAAAATAATAAAATTATAGAAGGTTTTGAAGCAACAGTTTTTTGTCATGAATATGATCATTTAAATGGTATTTTACATATGGATAGAATTGCTAAAGCTTCATTGATGACACTCAAACAAATGAAAGAATTTAGAGCTGATAATCCATATTTAGTAATTGATTGTGATAAAGAATTTATTTATGCAGATATTAAAAAATAGTTAGTTTAAAGAGTGTGATAATAATGAATTTTATTCTAGATAAAGTAAAGATAGAAGATAAAGAAATATTATATAGATTGTTAGAGTATTCTTTATTTGAAGAAAGTTTAAATGATGGAAATGATATGAATGATGAGGGAATATTTGAATATAAATATTTTAATTCATATTTTACTGATGTTGATAGAGAAGCTTTTTTTGTAAGAGAAAAAGAAACAAATAAATTATTAGGTTTTGTTATGATAAATACATATTTACAAAAATGTGTGGATGGACATAGTATTGCTGAATTTATGATAATTCCTAAATATAGAAGAAATAAAATAGGTATGAAAGTTGCTTTTGAATGTTTTGATATGTATAGAGGTAATTGGGAGGTATCACCTTCACGTGGCAGTGATTCAGCATATTATTTTTGGAAAAAAGTAATTGCTGAATATACAGGTAATGATAATAAATTAATTGATGGTATATTTGTTTTTAATAATCAGCAGGAATAAGATCCTGCTTTTTTGTGTTATAATTATATTGGGTTAGTTGATAATTTGGAAGTGAAAAATATGGATAAAACTCAAATTGTTGGTAAGAGGCAAATAGAAATGCTTGAAGGATTTGTAAATAAAAGTAAAGATTTAATAACTGAAACACTTAGGGTAATGGTAAGTGGGCAAAAGTTAACAGAAGAAGAACAAATGATAATTAAATATTCTATGATTGCCTATGTTATTTCTAGAGCTATTCCAGAGGCGTACTATGATCGAGTTATTATTAATATTAAAAAAAATGTTGAGAATAATGAGGGATTACTGGGTTGTATGCAAAACAAAGGTAATAAGTTTAATGTTACATTTAATACATTTGAATTTTCATTCAAGGATGATGTTAGTTCACTTTTGCATGGTCTAGAAAATTTTGGTCATGAATTACGACATGCTAAACAAAGAATTGATGCTGAGAGTGGAGTAATAGATGTCGCAACATTAATGATTAGTTTGGAAGAGTTATTAAGACTTTATTCCAAAGGTTATTATGATGAAAAATATGATTTGTTATTTATGGAAGTTGAGGCAGTTTTGAGTGGTAGTATATATGTAAAAGACTATTTTGAGAAGTATGGAACTAAAAGTCCTTTTTTAGATCGTCTTGTTCTGCAAATGGCCGATGCATTTAAACCAAAGTGGGTTAATTATCAAGATAGTGATTATATAAAAAATCATGTAAAAGAAATGTTATTAATAATTGCTAATGATCCTTTTATCCGTTCAAAAGTTTATAGCAGTGGTTTAAATACATTAAGGCAGGTAATGGATAGTGATGGTGGTATTTATCCTCCAGAGCATTTTGAAAAAAAACTAACAAATAATAATTTTGATGATGATATTGACTTTTATTTATTTAGTAGGAAGGCGTTTTATGAGCTTCTAAAAGAGATTTCAATGGAATTACAAAAAAAGAATATAAAATGAAAAGAGGGTTTGTATGTTAATATATAGAGGATGTAAAGAAAAAGGTTTAAAAGTTATGGAACCACGATTAGTTAATCATGGGGAAGCTTTTGTTTATGGGACAACTGATATGATAGAAGCTATTATATATTCAGTTAAAGGTGGGAACTTAAATTATACTAATATATATGGATATGATGATGATAATAGTAGATGTTTAATTGAGAGAAAAGCAAATTGTTTGGAAGATATTTTTAATGTTGAAGGAAGATATTATATTTTAGATGATAAAGATTTTAAAAAGCATGATGAAGTTGGGGTAGGGAATAATGAATATGTTTCTACTAAACCAGTAAAAGTATTAAAAGAAGTCCTAGTATCTAATGTTTGGAATTATTTAAAAGAATTAGAAAAAAATGGGAAATTGAAAATATACCGATATCCTTCAAGACCTAATTTATATCCTGCAGATGATAGTGATTTAATAGAATGTGCTATATCTATGTATTTGAATAATGGTGATTTAGAAGGATCTTTTGCTTTTTTAGAAAAATATCATCCTGAATTAAAGGAAAGAAATGATAAAATAAAAGATTTTATTAGAACTCATAGTAGAGAAGAAGTAGAAAAATTGATTGATTTTTTTAATGAATAAGTTGATTCAAATCAATAGGGAATAGACTGGAGGTGTTAGTTATGGATTTAAAAAACAGAGTAGATGAATTGAATGATTTTTTTAATAAAGTAGTTGATATTGATTATGACGAAAAACATTTAAAATTAATAGAAGGTAAAGAAAAAATAGTTGATTTTTTACCTAAACATTTAGATAAAATAATAGATTTAGGTACAGGTACTGGATTACAATTAATTAAATTATATAAAGAATATCCTAATGTACATACTGTTGCTATTGATATTTCTAAAGGAATGTTAAAGAAATTAAAGGAAAGACATATAAGTGATAATATTACGATAGTTAATAAAAGTTTCTTTGATTATGATTTTGAAAAAGATGTTGATGCAGTAATATCTACGCAAGCTTTACATCATTTTGAGCCAAAAGATAAAATTGTTCTTTATAAGAAAGTATATGATTGTTTAAAAAAAGATGGTGTCTTTATTAATGAAGATTATTTTGCAAATGATGTAGAAGCTGAAAAGCATGGGTTTGATGATTATTACAATCTTGTAAGAGGAAAAGATGAGCATTATGATACACCACTTACTATTGATCATGAAATTGAAGTACTAAAGAAAGCAGGATTTAGTTCTTTTGAAAAATGTATAACAGATAATTATAGAATTATTATTGCTAAAAAATAGTTTTTGTTTATATTGGTATGGATTAACTTTCTTTTTATTCTGAAATAAGAGGATTGTAATACTATTATTATTTATTTATAATATTAACCGGGGGGGGATTATATGGCAACATTTGATGAATATCAATATGATGATATGACTTCTGTTGATTTTATAGAAGATGTAGAAAATAAATTAGAAGACTTATTAGAAGAAAAGTTTGAAATACTTTTTAATCTAATAAAATTAAGATTTGTACCAAATATAGATGATGAATCTTATCAAAATATATGTTTATTTTTGGCAGAAGTTTTTCGAGAAGCATCATATGAACAAATTGTATTAAATAAACTATATGATTATTTAGTATTTAAGTTAGATGAGATAGGATATGAAAATCTAGAGAATAGTAGAATGTTCTTAGAGTATTTAGGTATATTATCTTATTTTGATGATGTAGAAGATAAAAGAGTTGAAGAATATATGTTATATCTTGGAAAGATAGAACAACTAGTAAGAGTTAATGCTGTTAGTCCATCTTATTTACAATCAAGTAGACAAAATACAGAATTAGATCCTAAAAAAATGGTTTTGATATATACTATAGTTCCTGAAATAAAACAATAAGAGGATATTATGTTTTAAATAAAGAGGTGTAATATGGGATATATAATGAATTTAAGAAAATATGTTGGGCATGAACCTTTAATTGGGCTAGGCGCGACAACAATGGTATTTAATGATAAAAATGAAATACTATTAAATTTAAGAAGTGATACAAATACTTGGGGTATTCCAGGTGGTTCAATGGAATTACATGAAACTATTGAAGAAACTGCAGTAAGAGAGTTAAAAGAAGAGGCAGGAATAAGTGCTGATAAACTAGAATTAGTTACAGTATTATCTGGTGATGAATACTACTTTGAGTATCCTAATGGAGATAAAATGTGTACAGTAATAGTATTGTTTAAAGTTATAAATTATACTGGAGAAATAAAGGTTTCTGATAATGAAAGCAAACAATTGAAATTCTTTAGTTTAGATGCATTACCTAATATGGAATCTAGAGCACAAGCTATAATTGATAAGATAAAAACTGGTGTAATTAAACTTTAATAAAAAGAGGTGACAACATGCAATTATCAGATATTGATTTCGAAATACATAAATGTAATTTGTGTCATGATATGGTAGAAAAGTTTCCAAATAGTAAGACAGTATCAGTTGGTAAAAGAAATGATATTGTAATAATCGGTGAAGCTCCTGCAAATAATGGTTGGAGAAAAAGCAGTGTTGCATGGTATGATATTAATCATAAATTATTACCTTCTGGTGTAGTACTTCAAAAACTTCTAGATGAAGTTAATTTAAAAATAGAAGATACATATTTTTTAGAAGCAATAAAATGTTATCCAAAAGATAGAAAATATTTAAACAAGTGTAGTGATAACTGTAAAAAATATTTATTTAAGCAGCTTGATGTGATTAAACCAAAATTAGTGTTATCATTAGGTGATGCAGCAACTAAATCTATATTAGATATTAAATATAAAAAGTTTAGTGATGTAGTAGGTAAGACTTTTGATGTAAATGGATTTAAAGTTATTCCAATATATCATCCAAGTCCTATATCACCAATGAGTTATAAAGGAAATGTAGAAATATTTAAAAACATAAATTTTTAAATGGAGATTAATTATATGAAAAAAAATAAGATATTATTAGCTTTATCAATAATTGAAATATTATCTTTAATAATATTTATTGCAACATTTGAATTTGCTTTGGGTAAAACTTTAGAGACTGCTGTAAGTGGGTGGATGAGTTCTTGGCTTGGATCTAAAGTTGTTAATTTAAGTATTGGTGAAAGAATATTAATAATGTTAAATGATATTACACCATACATATTTCTAGTAACATTACTTATTAGATTTCTATATACCTATAAAAAGAATAAATTAATAATATTACTAGATTTATTAATTGGTTTTATTGCTTTTGCTTTGTTTTTTACGGGTCAGTCAATATTTGGTGTACTGGGAATTATATTTTTAATTATTACATTATTACTATATATTTATTCTCATATAATTTTTAATGATAATAATACGACAGAGAAAAAATCTAAAAAAATAAGTTTGTAAATTAAAGGGGGCGATTTAAATAAATATATTAGATTTATTAAATGATATTAATAAAAAAATATCTAATGCAAATACAGAAAAAGAAGTACAAATGGCTATTTCTAATTTAATAGAAGGATTGAATGATGGTAGCAGAAGGTTTTTATTGAAATATAATAATGAATATGTTGGGGTGTTGCGTGTTCGTAAAACTAAATACGATAAATATACTGAATGTGGAGAGTTAGGTGCATTGTATTTATTAGATATTGTTAAAGGAAAAGGATTTGGTAAAATATTATTTGATAAAGCAATAGATGAATTAAAAAATATGAATTATGATAGAATGATTATTGGATGTTTATCTCTTAATCCATCAAATGATTTTTATAAACATATGGGTGGTATATTAGTTGGTACTAATCCATTAACATTACCAAATGGACAAGAATTAATGGAAAATTTATACTATTATGAAATATAAAATAATTAATAAAGAGGTTGATCTAAATGAATGAAAATAAAACTAATAAAAAAAGGTTGGTGACATTTTAGTCTAATGAAAATTAAAAGTAAATATGTTTGGGTTGTTGTAGTATTATTGTTGTTTATAATAGTTCCGATTGTATATATTACTTATTATAAAAATCCGAATAATGAGGGTTGGCCAGTTGTATATGCAAAAATTATATCAACACATAATGAGGATACTAATTGTGGTGATTCAATATGTTCAACTTGTTATTTGGATTTGGAATTTGAATATGATAATATGATGAACAAAGCTCAAGTTGAATCTGAATTTTTAACTTGTGATAAATATGTAGGGAAATATATTAAAGTAATTGTTAATCCAGAAAAATCCGTATGGGGGTCATATACAAGAGTAGAAGTATATGAATGGAAAACATATGAAAATCAGAATAATTAACTAAAAGTGTAAAAGTAGTAGATCCAAATGAATGAAAATAAAGTAAATATAAACTGCGATACGGGAATTTTATGAAAAATGTACTCAAACCATTGAAAATACCAGATTTTTAACATTAATATTTTTACATATTTAACCAAAATGATATATATAAAATGAATTAAAGGAGAAAAATATGGATAGAGATTTTGAAATTTTATATAATAGAGCAAGAGAGATAACGGGAAAAAAGGAGTTAAACAAAAGTGTGTCATATGCTCATGTTGGATGTGCATTAATGACAGATAAAGGAAATATATATACAGGAATATGTGTTGTTGCAGATTGTGCTATAGGTTTTTGTGCTGAACATGCTGCTATAGCTGAAATGTTAAAAAACAATGAGTCAAGAATTATAAAAATAGTGGCTACTGATAAAAATGGGGCAGTACCACCTTGTGGAAGATGCCGTGAATTAATGAAACAAGTTAATTGTGAGAATTTGAAAACTGAAATTATGATTGGCGATAATCAAATATTTACACTAGCTGAATTATTACCCCATGTATGGCTACCATAATTATAAATAACAATATTAAAAATTATGTAGTTATGAATGAATTAGAGGAAACGGAGTTGATCTAAATGAATGAAAACAAAACTAATATAAATTGCTTGAGCTTGATTTATCTAACCCCTAATAGAAATCCTTATAAAATAAGGGAAAATTAAAAACTAGATCTTACATATTTTATATAAAAAGTAAGTAAAAATTGACAAAAAACACCTAAAATCACTAAAAAAGGTGCTTTTTTTATATATTTTTGATAAGGTGATGTTTCCAGCTAACCCCATTATAAAATAAGGGCTTTTCAACTTTTACTGAGTGTTCGAAAAATAGTAATTTTACGAGCACTTTTAAAAAATCAAAAACTGTCAAAAAATGATTAGATTTGTGATATAATACAAGTGAGATTTACTTTAGGAGGCTTTGTATGATTGAAAATAAAAAAACAAGTGAATTAATAACTAAAACATTAGACGGTGTTTTCAAAAGTAAAACATTTAAATGTAGTATGTATTTATTAAAATACATATATGATAAAGATGAAGAATACTTTGATAAGTTTATTCATATGTTTAGAAAA
>JAEEGL011895926.1_pt1 | contig 16146 bp, 15 predicted proteins | sample 9134231 | NCBI WGS metagenome assembly JAEEGL01 (sample SAMN16246548, study PRJNA631951) | gut metagenome | biome: gut microbiome; feature: rumen; material: fiber-attached | host: Bos | place: Iran: Karaj | collected 2018-10
CCCAGCTTCCGTGAAGGTCATATGCAAAAACTTTGGTTCCCTTGGGAATATCTTTCCAATTATTTCTCCAAAGTTTTGAGAAACCGCATCCCAAATCCAAGACTTTATCATCCTTCTTCATTCCGAGCATGTTGAAGATTTTTACATACCAGTCAAGGTCTTCGCCTGTGTGTAAAACTGCATCCCAGTGACCTTCATCTGCCTTAAGATCGAGGCTGATGTTTTGTACCATTTCTGCAACATCATCCCAGTCAAGTTTCTTATCTTTTCTTTCCAATGTTCTGTTGATGGAAGTGATAACTTTTTCAATCTGCCATCTTTTTTCTTCCATCGATTTAAGCTGAAGTCTGAGTGCTTCTTCGATATCAACCGCATCACCTGCTACGAGGTTGTCTCTGATTTCTTCGAGTGAGAAACCAATTTGCTTAAGAGCCACAATTTTTTCCAAAACCTGAAGTGCTTCTTTGTCGTATAAACGATAATTTCCTTCTGAATAATCTGTAGGTTTAAGTAATCCTTTTTCGTCATAAAGGCGAACTGCCTTTTGTGATACTCCTGCTTTCTTTGCTATCTCACCTGATGTCATTTTCTTTTCCATTTTGGGGTCCTCCTTTTTTCTTTGTAATACCACCTTAATGGGTCCCCCAAGGGAAGGGTCAATACTTTTTTAAAAAAATTTTTTATTCATTTTTTCCGTGTGTCGGAGGGAACTCATATCCTTCTTCCCACTCCTCGGAAAGATAATAATTCTTCGCATTGATTTCATATACAAGGACATCAAAAGTACTCGAATCCTTCCATGCTCCTATTAAAGAATCCCATTCTTTCCATGAATTCGAATCTTCGGTTTGGGCTTTATAAAAAACATGCATTCTGTATTTATAATATCCTTCTTTGGCCGGTTCGCGCATTAAACAAATATCTCGTGTATCTTCGCTTACCATAGGGTAATTGCTTTCTTTGTAGCGTTTGCCGTGCTCGAAGTTTTTCGATACATCCTTCTTATCAAAATTTACGTCCGACGGAAACCAGACTTTGGTATCTCCGTCATATTTTGCCCAGCCGACATCTTCGTAGTAATAGTATAAGCTATCGTCAATTCTATAATATCCTTCTTTTAATTTTCCGATTGAAAAGAAATTCTTAAAACTGAATCCTCCTGCAAAGAAAATAAGAATAATTACCAAAATAATCGACCATATTACGAAATTAAATTTTTCTTCCGACTCTCTCTCTTTTTCTTCTTTTTCTTCTTTGGAAAGTGGACGTTTCTTTAATGGAGCGTTATCATATGCTCCTTTTTCAAAGAACTCTTTGCCTCCTGCACTTTTGGGCTGATTCTCACGTTCTTTTTCTCTTTTGGCATACAATAACAAAAAGAGTTCAAAAGCCTTTTTAACCGCCGCTTCTTCATCTTCGGTTTCAAAGATTATAAAACGTTCCGAATCCGTATTCTTATAGACTATGTATTTTCTTTTAAGATTATCAAAATAAATACCATGTGCTATCGCACCCTGATAATCCTCAGCGATATAAAAACGCGTAGCTTCATATGACGGTAAATTTTCATCTACATACCATAATTGAAATTCTTCAATTGTTTTCGGAATATCATAATTAGATAAAATATCCATTCATTTTCCCCCAATAATTACCAATCAGAACTCCAATCTGTTGAACCGCTGTCCCATGAATCGGATGAACCCCAATCCCATGTATCATCGCTATCCCACGAATCACTCCAACTCCACGAAGAATCATTGTCAGAATCACTCGAATAATCATAATACTCACTGTCGGGTGCAGGATTAAGTATATTTTCCGAATACCAATCCGAAGAATAAAAATCGGTTGCCTGTGTGGATGAATCCCATGTCGGATTGTAGTAAAAATCTTTGGCGGAATATTCTTCCTGTAAATCTTTCGGAACAGACTCGAAGCTTACCGGTTCCCAATCATCATTTTGCGACGAATACATAAACCAGCTGTCGTTATCATATCTGTTATATCTATAGTAATAATCGTAATCGTCATCAAAAAGACTGCTGTCGGAATCATTCGAATTCGAGTTTGATTTGGAAGCATACTTATAGTAACCCTGATCAACATTACCGTCATCATAGTATACTTTATAGTAAATACTTTCATCTACAACAGGGAATTTATAACTTTTATCCCATTCTTCAGAAATAAAATAGTTTTGTGCCCTTGATTCAACCATTAATTCATCTGGAATCAATGTGGCTTTCACCCATCTCTTTTTGTCGTATTTCGCCCAAACAGTATGGTCATCAAAATGATAATATATGCTGTCGTTATATTCGTAATATCCCGTATCGGAAGATCTTCGATGAACACATTCTTCATGTAAATCATTATCTACCGCCGGGAAGTCATACGATTTTTTCCAGCGTTTCGATTTGAAGTATTTATTGCTTTTATCGCGAAGAGCGTAATCGATATCTGAAGCCGGAATCCAATCCTCTATTCTTCTGTTATATGTAGCCCAGTCTCCGTCAGGATAATAGTAATATGCTTTGGTATTATAAACATAATATCCTTTTTTAGGTCCCGACAAATCTCCCGATATTGCCATGACGCCGAAAATGAGAACAATCAGGCATACCGCTACAATTCCTATGAATAGATTTCTTTTTCTTTTATAATCTTTTCTGTATGAATAATTGGTTTGAGGAACTTCTTCTTTGACAGTATTGTCAAATGCTTTGGATTCGAAAAGTTCTCTGGAAGGTGTGGTAGCCGCAGGTGTAACATTATTGCTTACGGGAATATCTACGTTTCTTTTTTGTAAAATAATCTCCTGCTTAAGTCGCATCAAAAGTTCATTTACTGCAAAAGCTTCATCAGTACCTTCATATCTGACAGCACGTCCGCCGACATCTTTGTTTTTATAAACGACAAAATTTCCTGTATTCTCATCTTTATAAATTCCGAATGCTCTCGGTCCCTTATAATTGATTCCAATGAAAAATCTTGTCGTCTCGTAAGGCGGCAACTTTTTGTCTTCATACCATTTCTTCAGTTCTTCGATAGTTGTTGGATTGTTTGGAGTAGATACTCTTACGGAATTATTTTTCGCTCCGCAGTTCGGACAATTCTCCAAGACATCATCATACATTACCTGACAAAATTCGCATTTGATTTTCATTCTTTTCCCCTCATAAAAAACAGTGCGAACACTGAACCTTTTACCCTCATTATCATTATTATACACATTTGTATATGTGTACATAATTTAATGCGAAAAATACGGGGTTTTATTATGCTCTCCAGGGTCTCTTTTTATCCAGCCATCCCAGTTCTTTCCAATATTTGAAATCCGTATAATCCGGATCCTGTTTTCCGAGACCCGTTTGCAGCTTTCTTACCGCATAGAATTTTAGTTTAACAATAAGATTCGTATGCGACGGTTTGGAATAATCAACCGATAACAATTTTGCCGACATTTTCTTTAAAGATTTCGTCATGGCATTTTTCTTTTTATCGGATATTTTGTCCCAACGAACTTCATTCATCAATCTAAAAGTACATGTTTTAATGTAAGATACTCCCCACCACGAAAGAGAATCTTTAATATCTTTGGCTGTACTCTTTCCGCCCGCTCCAAGACACTGAGTGATAATTACCGCACGTTTTCCAAACATTTCTTTTGCAGGTCTGTGCGGAATCCAGCGATATCCGAAATGATCAAGCATCGCTTTCATCGCGCCCGTTGTATGGAATACATATGCAGGTGATGTGAAGACTAAAAGATCTGCCTCGCGAAGCGATTTTTCTATCTTGCTTACATACTGAGCATCCTTACAAAATTGTTCTCCGTTGCCAAAACAATTAATACAGCCTATGCAAAAATTCGGGCAGTCCTTCGGAAGATAATATTCCGTAATCTCTGCTTTTCCTTTAAAATCTTCAAGAAAAATCTCTTTTAATTTATAAGTAACACCCTTTTTCTCGGTGCCGTTAATAACCGTTATTTTCATTTCTTTTTTCTCCCGTAAAGTTTATCGAATTGAATAAGATGCGCTTCCAAAGTCTTGATTGCTTCTTTTTCTCTTTTAGGGTCTCTGTCGCAGATTGTTAGAAGCATATAAATCGGTGCGTAAAAATGGAGCGTCATGATATCCACGTTGTCTGTTTTAAGAACTCCTGCTGCACATATCATTCCAAAGAGCATCCCTTGATATGAAAGAGGATCGTCTACATACAGCTTGGTGTAAATGGATGCAAGTTGCTCATCACGAAACTGTTCAATGGTAAGCATCTTTCTAAACTTCTTGTTGTAATCATCGTGAAGATAGTACATAAAAAAGCTCTTCCCGAGTTCGATAAGCTTATCTTCTGAGATACTTTTATAAATGTCTGCATCCGCTTTTGCATCTTTTCCGTTTATCGAAAGAATGCTTGCCTGTCTCACAAATCTTTCATTCATCTCTTCAATAATCGCATCGAAAATTGCCTGCTTGTTTTTGTAATGTTTATAAAGGGACGGAGCCTTAATTCCTACTCTTTCCGCTATGTCTCCAACATAAACATTGGCATATCCTTTTTCAGAAAACAGTGTAAGCGCTTCATCAAGAATTCTTTGTTTTGTATTCATATTCAAACCTTTCCGTGTTTTAGTTTGTTCATCAGTTTCAAAGCGAATCGTCTTTTGGCTAATTCGGATTAGCCTTATTATAGGCTAATTGCAATTAGCCGTCAATAGGAAGTTTATTATATTGTATTTTAATAAAAAAAACGCCGGAACTGCTGTGGATTTTCACAGCAGGATCCGACGGATAAAACGTGGTAAGACTTTGATTTTATATTCTTTAGAATCCAAGATTGTCGTTAACAAGGATTACATGAATTCTGTCTTTATGTCTTGAATATCTTGTAATAAGAATCTGACAGCAGATTGTATCAGGTGATTTGCAATTCATGCACGAACCGGTTTTGGAACAGGGTGTAGCGAGTCCGAATCTTTGTGCATTAATAGGAGCGGCAACATTTCTTGCTCTTTTCATAGCACTGTCAACATCGGCACATACTTTGTTCATTCCAACAATAAAAATAACCTTCTTAGGTCCCTGAGCTATTGCTGATACTCTGTTTGAGTTACCATCTACGTTTACCAATACTCCGTCATCTGTCATGGCGTTGGTGCTTGAAAGAAATACGTCTGCATCATACGCCATAAGCATTGCTTCTCTCTTGTCTTCATATGCATCTCTGTCGATGAAATTGTAATTTCCGTTTTTAAGATAATCGGAGAGACCGATTTCATGAACGCTCATCGCTCCGCCCATTGTTATGCTGCTTCCTTCGGGAATAAGTTCGAGGGCTATTTTCAAAGCCTCTTCCTTGCTTGCTGCATAGTATCCGCTCATGTTTCTCGACTCAAGACCTTTAATGGTTTTGGCTGCCAATAATTCATTTCTTTTAACAATATTTTCGTTCATGTCATACCTCTTCTTTCTTTTGTATATTATAGTTTTCGCTTTATAAATATCAGTTACCCTTGATGCATTCTTTTGCAATCACTTTCCATGGAAGAGTAACGGTAACATTTTCCATGGAAGCAATTGAAGATAAACCCTGTACTACAGCCCATGTTTTAATAAGAATCTTTTCCTTCTCTTTGTTTGGAATCTTTATTGAGTTTTCTTTAAAGTACAATTTAAGATTCTTTTTGAATAAACGAAAAGGCGCATAGTCTTCGGGATAATCCTTACTCATATCTGTGTGGATTTCCGGGTTTTGCTTATGGAAAAGAAAATTAAAATAATCGGGATTGTTTCTGAAAAACAGGATATAACGCTCACCCATCACGAGTATTGCTTCTTCTGCATTCTTAACACTCGGATCATTAACCGCGTTTTCAAGTTCCTCTGCAAAACCATTCGTAACGGTTTCCTTTATTGCCTCCAAAAGACTTTCTTTATCCGGGAAATGAGCGTAAGGAGCTGCATGCGATACGCCGCATTCCGCTGCAACTTTTCTTAAAGATAATGCTTCTTCTCCGCTTTCATTTATGATTCTAATTCCTGCTTCTATCAGGGCGTTTCGCAAATCTCCATGATGGTAATTATCTTTCATAAGTTTTCTCCTTAATCTCTTCGAATACTTTAAAGCTGTCTTCCACGTTTTCCCATAAAGGACTGTGTGCCGCATTTTCTATTTTGTAAAATCCTTTATCCGGAGCATTGATAATTTCATTATAATCTTCCACCAAAGGCCATGGACAATTGTAATCATATTCGCCGCTTATAAAGTAAACCGGTATTTCGAAATCCGTGTATTCATCTCTAAAATCAAAATCTGTAAGCTCTTTACTGAACGTTGTTTTATCATACATTTTCAGTCCGCGAATATAATTGATTTTCTCCGGAATGGTATAACAATGCGAGAGCATTATCGGAATATCTATTCCTTTGAATTCGCTTTCACCATGAATCGTTCCGCCACCTGCATCATGAAGAAGATAAACATAAGACCTCCAGTCGTAACAATGAATATCTCCATTCTCAAAACTTACACTCTCATCAAGTTTTTTAAGTCTCTTTTTATCTCCTTTGTTCGTGAATTCATCTTTCATGAAGTCATACATAAGTTTATCACGTTCTGACGAATCCGTCACAACCTGAGCCATTCCGATATAAGCAAAATAATCATTCGGATTTTCTTTGGCTGCTTTAATTCCCAATTGCGTTCCACCTGAAAATGCGAATAGATAAATCTTCTCTTTATTAAATCTATCCTTGCAATAATCCGTAACACCTTTCAAATCTTCCATTAGGATTTCTTCTGTAATACTATCAGGATCAATCGAAGAATCATACACTATGCCCATGCCTCTGTAGTCCCAATATACGATTGTAAATTCATCATCCAAATGCATGTCGGAGAAACGTTCCGTCAGAAAATAATCATCAGTTCCGGGACCGCTTGATATAAGAAGCAGCACCGGGTTGTTAATGTCCTTACTGTTTATGAAAAGACCGTTCTTTGCGCCGTTTATTTCAATAATTATCTTTTCCGACAGGCTTCCCTGAATAACATTTCCGTTTTCGTCTTTATATTCTTTTATCTTCCCGTTACTGATTAGTGCCCATATCAAAAGAAGGCATCCTAAAATTGTTACGGGTATTACAGGTATCAAAAAAAGCATTTTCTTTTTCCCTTTTTTCATAAACATCTCCCTAATCTTTACGCTGTCTACATCCACAAAATATCATATTATCTTTACAGTGTCAAGTTTCTGTCAAAGACGGGTTTCCAATGTTATATTTCTTCCAACCATTGTTTATGATTGTGAAAAAAGAAAATAAAAAGCTGCAAATCTGACAATCAGATTTGCAGCTTCTTACTAATTTATTTCCGCTTTGTTTCTTTTTAAAAAATCAACATTGCGTCCATACTCTAATGCTAATTCTTCATCGTTATCTTGAAACGCTTCGAAAAGGTCTGTTGGAATTCTTCCGGGTTTCGTCCTTTCGTAAATCGTTAAGTTCCACGAATGTTTGCATTTCTTACAGCGGTATATTAACCACACATCCACGCAGTTTCCGTTCGCATTTACTCTGAATCTTCCGGAGTTGACGAACTCCTGCTTCTTACCACAACCTCCGCAACGATGAAATATTTTAAAGCTCATTTTTATCCTCCTAATTTAAATATATCTTTTAGGATTCATCTGAGCTTATTCTTTTATTCTATTTATTTAAGCTCAGACTACTGAGCCATAACGTATCTTTTGAGCATAAGCTTTTCCTTTCTTTTTACAAATTAATTATAACTATAAGAGTGTTTTAACCCTCTCCGTTTAATAAATCATCTACAATGATTTTCTTTGAAAGAGGAGTCCAGTGACCGGGAAGACAAATCTCGGGATTGATTTTCTCGATTGTTTCCGCAAGTTTGTCTCCAAGCGCCTGATCAAATGACCAGTCGGGGAACATACCACCCGTGCAATCGCCCATAATAAGTAACTTATCTTCGGGTACTTCAACCAAAGTTGAATCATCGGTATGAGGTGCCTCTGCCCGGAAAATTCTAACCTTGCAGTTTCCTAAATCAAGATTCATCTCTCCTGTAAAAGTCATATCGGGAAGTGTTACTACTACTTCCTTTCCGTCCTTGTATTCTTCACGGATTCTCTCATCCCATTCGAAGAAAAATGCAGGTCCTTCTGTCTCGATTCTTTTCTTAAAATCCACAAGGTATTCCTTGGTCTTTTCATTGGCAATTGTCAATCCGTGTACGACATGCATACCAAGGGTATGGTCCCAATGCCAGTGTGTAATTACTGTAATATCAGGGAGTGCTAAACCCTCTTCTTCCAATGCTTTATAAAACTCTTTGGTATGTTCCGCCGAATGACCTGCATCCACAACAAGGTTCCACTTGTCTCCGTGAATATAACTTAAGTTCGGTCTGTCTCTTCTTTCCTCGTACGGATAAACCCATACGTGTTCGGATATTTTGTTAAGTTTCATTTTCTTATCCTTTTTACTTTTAATTCTTAGTCATCTTATAAAAGTGATACAGTTCTTCTTCGTCATCATAGATGTCTTTGTACATTTTGGTTTCGATCAATTTGAAACCTGATTTTTCTGCCGTTTTATAAGACTCCTCATTATCATGCTTAATTGTTGCAATGATTTCATTTTCATTGTAATGATCAAAGAAATAATCCGTATAAGCTTTTATTGCTTCGGATGCATATCCCTTTCTTCTAAAATCGGCTCCGACAAAATAGCAGATTCCTATTTGGTCAGTATCTTCATAATATGTACAACCTACGTTTCCGATAATCTCTTTTGTTCCTTTATCCAAAATAGTGCAGGGAATGTAATCGACTCTCGGATTATCATTTTCAGTTAATTCCATTGCCTCATTAATCCAATCGTCCATCCATTCCGCACAATTTACGTCAAATCCAACCTCATCAAGACTTCCGTCTTCTGCCATCTTGGCATATACTTTTTCATCACCTCTCTCAAGGGATCTGACGATTAATCTTTCTGTTTCTATATACATTTTTTTCTCCTATAATCCTACACTTATTCCTTTTTCATTTATCTTTGTTCCTGCTAAATTACTGTATCATTGGACCAACCTCCTGTTTCTTCTAATCCCACTGATTGTTTTTATCTTTAAATTTTTTCATTACTTTTGCCCATTTTGCAATGTCTTTTTTCATAGCATAGTTACGGGTATTTTCTGCTCCCAAATTCACATAGAGCTCATATCTCTCACGAGATAATTCACCGCTTTCGATTGCTGCTTTAATTGCACATCCGGGCTCGGTATCATGACGACAATTGCTGAATTTACATCTGCTTTCAAGTTCAACAATATCAGAAAATGTATTGTCGATTCCTTCTTCAGTGTTAGCCATTCCGATTTCTCTCATACCGGGAGTATCGATTATGAATACACCTTCTTTGACCTCAATCAACTGTCTGTGTGTCGTGGTATGTCTGCCCTTGGAATCATCTTCTCTTATCTCGGATGTTTTCATAACTTCCTTACCTACAATGGAATTGATAAGAGTCGATTTTCCCGCACCTGATGAACCCATTAAACAGATAGTTGTTCCGGGTTCAAAATATTCTTCGAGTTCATCTAATCCGATATCAAGAAGTGCGGATACAGCATGAACTCTAATGTTATCGGAAATTGATTCCACTTCTCTTACATATCTTCCGACATTGTTGCAAAGATCCGATTTTGTAAGTATTGCAACGGGAATTGAATTACCCTGAAGTGCCACGCTTGCATATCTTGCTATTCTATTGAATGAATAATCATCGTTTAACGAGGTTACTATAAATGTGTAATCAACGTTTGCAACCATGTGCTGCATAACACCTGTTTTAGCCTGGTCCGGTCTTTGCAAAAAGCTTGATCTCTCGCATACGGAAAGAATCGTGCATTCACCGCTCGGATTATAAAGAAATGTTACATAGTCACCAACAACAGGCCATTTCTCAGAATCCTCTTCATAAAAACTTCCTTTGAGTTTTGCCGGTAATTCCTGCTCGAAGAAACGGATTTTAAAACTGTTCTTTTGAACCTCCGATATTCTTCCGAGTCTTTCAACATGAAGCCACTGGCATGAAAGTTTGAGTGGTTTGTAATACGGAAATCCCTTGGTCAACTCTTCTATTTCCGCCTCATCCTCGCATGTTTCAAATACAGGTGCTTCATAGAATTTGCCATGAATTTCTTCAAAGCCGTCGTTTAAAGGATAGGCCATAAATGCGTCCGAATTTCCGAATGCCGGATGAACAATTCCGTAATTGTCGCATGTTTTAAATCCGTGCTTCGGATAATACTCAGGCTCACCGCAAATAACGATTCCCTTGTATCCTGCTTCTTTCGCAAGAGGCAATGTTTCTTTCAAAAGTGCCGATCCTATTCCGGTGTTAAAGCAGGTAGGTTCAACTGCAAGCGGTCCGAATGTAAGAACTTCGTGTTCCTTATCACCGTCAACAACCTTTGCTTTTGAATAAAAGATTGCTCCTACAATTCTTCCGTCAAGTTCTGCCACTCTGCTTAACTCAGGCAGGTAATCTTCACTTTCTCTTAGTTTATGAACCAATAGATGTTCATTGCATCCCGGATCATGAATGTTCCAGAATGACCTCATTGTCATATGTTCTGTGTTATAAAAATCTTCTTTAGTTTCTTTTCTGATAATTATATTTCTCAATGTCTTAATCTCCTTATATCTTGCCTGCCAAACGCACTATGCGTCCGAGACAATACAATTAATCTAAATTTCCTGCGTAACTTTTAATCGCTCAATAAAACCATTTTTATTTCATAAGCGAATTCATTAATAAATTTTTATTGTATGGAGACCTTCGACAGAAACTGTCCGATAAAGAATACAACCTTGACAATCGATCGGGGATGGTGAAATCCTCCCTGATCGATGCGCGGGGTGCGTCCGGCAAAGCCGGAAAATACATTACACGCCCCTGTGCATAAAAAAACCGCGACAGAAAATGCCACGGTGTAATATCATAAAATATTATTGCATCGAAACTAGATACAATTAACCGAGGTCATCATACAATCTTCACTTACAATATCCAATTTTACCAAACGCATGTATTTAACCTCTCTTTCTTTAAAATTCATCATCATGTGTATTCTATCAATTGAATTGATAATAGTCAACTATATTTTTCAATTAATGAGCCACTGTATAAAGTGCATAGAAGTATCCCTTCTTTGCCATCAGATCCTCGAACTTACCTTTCTCTTCAATTCTTCCGTCCTTCAAAACAAGTATTTCATCATAGCGGCGAAGAAGAATTTCATCGAGCGAATGTGTAATAACGATTCGTAAAATTCCTGTTAAGTTAAGGATGTCATCGGAAACCTGGAAAGCTGTATTTGCATCAAGTGCCGAAGTTGCTTCATCTGCAAGTAAAACTTTTGATTTTCTCAAAAGAGATCTGGCTATTGATATTCTTTGTTTTTCACCGCCGGATAATTCTTTGCCGTTTTCACCGCAGAGATAATCGTCACCTTTTTCCTTAACAAAATCATCAAGTCTTGCACGGGAAATTGCTTCGTCGATTTCCTTTTTGTCGAAATCCTTAAACATCGTAACGTTATTCTTAACCGATGAGTTAAAAACGAATACATCCTGCTGAATCATCGATACAACATCGTAAAGTGAGTCCTGTGATATTGTTTTCATATCCGAATTATCGTATGAAATTTTACCTTTGTAATCTCTGAATGAATTCATCAAAAGATTCAAAAGCGTTGATTTGCCGCTGCCGCTTCCGCCGACTATTGCATATGCTTTGCCTGCTTCAAATTCTGCATTGATGTCATGCAAAATTTCTTTTTCTTCATTGTATCCGAAAGAAACATTTTCAAGTCTGATACCATTTTCAAAAGATGTAAGTTTCTCACCCTCAACAACATTTGAATTCTTTTCAAGAGCTTCTGAAAGCTTATCAATTAAAGCCATGGATGCTTTACGGCTTGCCAAAAGTGAAGGAAGCTCTGCAACAGGCTGGATAAGGAAGTTCATCAAATTAACAAACATAATCACGATACCTGCTGTCATATTTTCGCTGTTGATGCATAAGAATGTTCCGGCAAGAAATACACCAAACTGTGAAAGTGCTCCGGCTAAATGTCCAAGCGATCCGATTAATGTTTTGATTCTTTCTCTGTTAAACTTTTCGTTCTCAAGTTTCCGGTTATCCTCATTAAATATTTCGCATACTTCTTTTTCAGCCTTAAAACTTTTTACAACTTTAAATCCCCTTAAACAATCGCTTACACCGGTAACAAAATCTGCGTTTTTATCAGATACGTTTTTCTCTGCGTTAACAAGTTTGCTTCCTGTTAAAACCGAAACTGCAATCGGAAGAGCCATCACTCCGACAGCCACCAAAGTTAAAAGCGGAGATGTAATAAGCATTGCTCCCAACGCTCCGAAGAATGAAACCATTCTGGTTATAAGCAAAAGCTTTTTACCAAGATAATCTGCTTCAATACTTGTCGCATCATTGGTAAGTGCCGAGATATATAAAGCCGTGTTTTCATCCTTGAAAGATGAAATACTTTTCTCTGTAAGTTTCTCAAATGCGAAATTCTTATACTGAATCATCGCTTTATTGATAAACTTCGGACGTGAAAGATAATCCATCATCGCAAAAGTAACAGACAACACCAAAATGATAAAAACCATTTTTATAACAGTTACAAAAGGCATTGCACTTTCTTCTCCTGAAGCTGTATCAAGTAACGCTTTAATCACCCATGAAAACGCGATTCCTACGGTTCCTGAACATATGGATGCCAAAACAGCAATTGCAAAAGTTATTTTATTCTTTCTGAAGAATTCTGCTCTGAGCTGTTTGTATAATTTATTATTTTTCATGATTTTTCTCCTGTGAATCCGTAATCAATCGATAAATCAAATTAATCTTTTGATCCTTTACTCACATTCGAGATGTGATCGGTCTATTTCTTTAATTTGTTTACCGTTTTTTCGTCGCTGAAAATCTCTAAAACTTTATCCATACTTTCAACAGCGTTTTTACCGATCATGTCATGAAGAATATAGCTTCCTGCCGGATTGACAAACCTGATGTTAATTGCGTTGTAATCAGGATTGGCATCAAATTCCTTAGCGATTTTGATTGCTTTTTTATAAGTTGATTTAGCCTTCTTTTCGTCTCCTGATTTCATATAGACATATGCAAGCAATGCCATGCAATCACCAAGATATTTATCAACTATGCTTTTTGCTTCACCTTCCTTGATGCTTTCCAAATATCCTATACCCCAAAGTAAAACTTCTTCTGCTTTTTTATACTGTTTTTTTGCACAGTAAACTGCCATATATCCGTATACTAATTCCGTAAGATTTCTGAAAGTCTGAAGCATTGTTACTGACAAATATGAGACTGCCTCATCGTATTTCTTGCAATAAGCTGCAAGAGAATAACCGATAATATCGTTAAAAACACCTTCTTTATTATGCGTCTTTAAAATCTCTACACCCTCATCTGCATTGCCGAAAATGATTTTCACCTGGGACATAAGATTATATATTGTCATGTCACTTATAGAAGCCTCAGTATTCTGATCTATCAAAGGCAGTGCTTTCTCGAAAAGTTCATATGCACGATTTGCATATTTTTTCTCAAGGTACGCACCTGAACATATGTGATAAATGAGTGCGCTCATATAAACGACATTGAAATTATTTGGATATTTAACAAGGGCTTTTTCCGCTTCTTCAATTCCGCCTAAGTCTGCAGAATTAACATATTCTTTCAATCTGTTGATTGTCGCTTCCACGCTGTTATCTTTCATTTCATATCCCAAAAGATAGTCAACTGAAACGTCAAAGAAATCAGCCATTTCCATGATCAGTCTGAGTTCGGGTAAGCAAAGGTTTGATTCCCATTTGTATACTGCTCCTACTGTAACTCCCATAACTTCTGCAAGCTGTTCCTGAGTAAGTTTTCTTTCTTTTCTCATTCTTTTAATGTTTTCTGCGAGTTTCATTTCCATAACTGTTTCTCCTTAAAAAGCTTTTTAATCTGATAAAGTTCAATCCGGATTTATGACTATATTCTAACTTTGTTTCCAGCATGTTACAACTTACTATCAATACCGATTGTATATTTTATATTATACCTCTGGTATGGTTTATTATATATATATTTTTTTTTCGTTTTTTCTCGGAAATTAAAAAAGGTGATTTCGTACTTATATAAAAAAGAAAAGGTGCTTCAGAATAATACTGAAACACCTTGTAAATCACTGCAATTGAAAAAAATTTTACAAATCAAATATGCTCATCTGTTTGTGCTTATCGGGAAGAGTATTCATGAATCTGAAACAGTCATTCGGGTTTGAAAGCATATCGTTCTGATTGCATATTGCAAAGAATAACTTTCTTAGTTCCACCGAATTAGGGCTCCCAACTTCATAAGCATTTCCGTATGTTTTAATATACTTCTCCTTAAGTCCCGGGAAATGTTTATCAAGTGCTGCATAGAAATATTCTCTGTCACCGTCTCTTAACGTTACTCCCATTCCAAAGTTTAGAACTCCTTTTACTCCTACTCTTGCACATTCTTCAAGAATTGATTTAATGTTTTCTCTGTTATCGTTAATAAAAGGAAGGATGGGTGATAACCAGACTATTGTCGGAATTCCACGTTCTCTCATTTTCTCAAGAACTTCAATTCGACGCTTGGTATTGCAAACGTTCGGTTCAATAATCTTACAAAGATCGTCATCGTATGTTGTAAGAGTCATCTGAACAACACATTTGGCTGTTTTATTTATCTCATCAAGTAAATCTATATCACGTAAAATTCTGTCGGATTTCGTTTGAATAGCCAATCCGAATTCATTCTTCAAAATGACTTCTAGGCATCTTCTCGTTAACTTTATTTCTTCTTCACAATGTAAATACGGATCAGATATATAACCTGTTCCAATCATACATTTTTTTCTTTTTGATTTAAGAGCTTTATCAAGAAGTTCGGGTGCATTTTGCTTCACTTCTATGTCTTCAAACTGATGTGTAAAATGGTAACAATTGCTTCTTCCGTCACAGTAAATACAACCGTGAGTACACCCACGATATATATTCATTCCATATGCACCGTCATTCTTATTTAATATTCCTTTTGCATCAACAAAATGCATGCTCTTATCCTTTCCTTCAGCGCAATCAGGTTTGTAATTTATCCGTTAACACGTTTAAGAAATCTCTTATCGTTCATCTGCTCGTTAGTAACGTACTTTCCGTCCTTAAAAAACGCATAGGTTGTAATCGGAGTGGGTGCATTCTGTGCCGCTTCCTTGGTATCAAGTTTGATTGCCTTGAATTTTATTCCGTTAGCCTTTGCTGTCTCTTCGAGAACAGGAACGTATTTCCCATTGTAAGGGCACTGATTTGTGTAATACAAAACATATCCTTTTTCATCTGTGTGAGGATGTTTTGCACACTCTTTAAAAGATGGTTTCTTGGCTCCCTTAGTAAGAGGAAGATACCATAACTGTATACCATTGTCTGCTTCGTCTGCAACTTCAAATCCTTTGTGTTTTAAAAATCCGGGATCTGATAAGAACGGAATTTTCTTGGCAGCGGAAAGAATGCAGATCCCCTTCTTTCCTTTTTCTTTACTGTCTTTAATGCAGGCATCAAGAAGTTCCGTTGAATATCCGTGACCTTTAAAAGAGCCTGAAACCCAGAGGCAGTCGATATACATGTAATCAGGTGCTTCAATCGGAACCCATGCATTTTCAGCGGGTATAAATTCGACAAAACATTTTCCTCTCTCTGCACTCTTTATAAATACAAGACCTTCATCAAATCTGTCTGCAAGCCATGCTTTTTTTGAGGACACCTGGATATCCTTATTATTTGCTATCGCACAACAGATATGCTCGGTTTCAAGATTATCTTTTGTTACTCTTATGTATTCCATTTTGTTCCTTCGCTTTCTTTTTCACTACTGAATTTCCGACTGAATAATCAGATGCAGTTTTTCTTTTTTACTGACTGTTTTTACGCTACTTATTCCTAACCGGATGTTTGACCACGGTGTTGAGTTTGTCGGGTGCAATTTTTCGCAC
>JAEEGL012958241.1_pt1 | contig 16146 bp, 12 predicted proteins | sample 9134231 | NCBI WGS metagenome assembly JAEEGL01 (sample SAMN16246548, study PRJNA631951) | gut metagenome | biome: gut microbiome; feature: rumen; material: fiber-attached | host: Bos | place: Iran: Karaj | collected 2018-10
GGAACTATGACGGTCAGTGCAATCCTTTCCAGGCTTCCTACATCGACGACATCATCAAGAATGGCGTTAAGACAAAGGTAGTCATCATGGAAGAGAAGGGCTTCGACGCTACAACTATCACAGCTGATGACGTTAAGAATTACGGTATCTGATAAATAACTTTAAAAGCTATTTGACCAACCCCACATAGATGTGCGATGCGATGTCTCATCGCATCGCACATTCTTTCTTAGATCAGGAGGAAGAAGACAATGACAGAAGGCGCAGTTTTGGAGATGCGTGGAATATGCAAATATTTCCCGGGCGTGCGCGCTCTTGAGAAGGTAGATTTCACATTAAGAGAAGGTGAGATCCATGCTCTGATGGGCGAGAACGGTGCAGGTAAATCAACACTCATTAAAGTGCTGACCGGCGTATATCCAAAGGACGGCGGTGAAGTCCGGCTTATAGGATCAGATCATCCCGTACATATAAGATCACCTCAGGATGCACAGAATATAGGCATCGCAACGGTTTATCAGGAGATCACACTCTGCCCTAACCTTACGGTTGCCGAGAATATGTACATCGGACGCACAAAAGGTCCTCTTACCAACTGGAAAAAGATCAACAGCTCCGCAGGAAAACTCCTTGATGAATTAGGAATTCCCGTAGGACCCACAGAGCAGCTCGGAAACTGCTCCATCGCTATCCAGCAGATGGTTGCGATCGCCCGTGCTGTAGATATGGAATGTAAGGTCCTCATCCTTGATGAACCTACTTCTTCATTAGATGAACAGGAAGTTCAGAAACTCTTTAATCTGATGCGCGATCTTAAAGCGAAAGGCGTCGGAATTATCTTCGTAACACATTTCCTTGAGCAGGTTTATGAAGTCTGCGACCGTATCACCGTTCTGCGTGACGGAATGCTCGTAGGCGAATACATAATAGAAGACCTGCCCAGAGTTCAGCTCGTATCAAAGATGCTCGGCAAGGATTTTGATGATATGGCCGACATCAAGAGCGATGCTGACACAGAAAACCTTGACCTTAACGGTACACCCGTTTACCAGGCAATTAACCTTACCGGAACGACCGGGATAAAGCCGTTCGACTTTGAGATACACAAAGGCGAAGTCAACGGCTTTACCGGCCTTCTGGGCTCCGGAAGATCCGAGAGTGTCCGTGCTATCTTCGGTGCGGACAGAGTAGTTGGCGGCGTAGTCAGGATCAACGGCAAGAACGTAAAGATCAGAAAACCGCTCGATGCCATGAAGAACGGCATCAGTTATCTTCCTGAAGACCGAAAGCTTGACGGTATCGTAGGTGATCTTTCCGTAAGAGACAACATCATTCTGGCGCTCCAGGTAATGAAAGGTTTCTTCAAGCCTTTCTCACGCGCTCAGGCTGAGGAATTTGCCGATGAATATATCAAGCTCCTGAACATCAAGACAGCTTCAACGGATACACCGATCAAGTCACTTTCGGGAGGCAACCAGCAGAAGGTCATCCTCGCAAGATGGCTCCTTGCAAATCCCCAGTATCTCATTCTCGACGAACCTACAAGAGGTATCGATGTCGGAACAAAAGTCGAGATCCAGAAACTCGTTTTAAAACTTGCTGCGGAAGGAAAGAGCGTTACATTCATTTCTTCCGAAATAGACGAAATGATCCGTACGTGCTCGCGCCTTGTAGTCATGCGTGACGGCAAGGTCGTCGGCGAGCTCAAGGGCGACGATCTCAACCAGAATAAGATCATGGCAACGATTGCCGGAGGTGAATCCTAATGTCATCAAATGTTTCAACAGATAAACCAAAGCTTTCCGCTAAGGAAGTCTTCGGAAAGATATTACATAACCAGCTCTTTATTCCGCTTATTGCCCTTCTTCTCCTGGTGATATTTAACCTTGCAACTGATCCGGGATTCTTCAAGATCACTTTAGAGCCCAACAACGCGGGTAATCTGGTATTGTCAGGCAACCTGATAACGATGATCGACTACGCTTCTGAGCTTGTTATCCTTGCTATCGGAATGACACTTGTTACTTCAGCATCAGGCGGTCAGGATATTTCCGTCGGTGCAACGATAGCGATCGCGGGATCTACGATCTTAAGGATCGTCAAGACACAGTCCCCTGATATCTCTGCCGGAAAATTCGCAGGCATAATCGTCGGATCGTTCATCTTATGCGTCATAGTATCCGCTCTTTTCGGAGCCTTCAACGGCGCACTCGTAGCATTCTTCAAGATCCAGCCGATGGTAGCGACCCTGATCCTCTTTACTGCAGGCCGTTCGATCGCTGCATGGATAAACAACAACGACAATATCTCAATTAACGACAAGCGCTTCGGATACTTCGGAAACTTCATTCCCGGAATCCCCGTCCCCACACCTGTATTCATTACGGTCATCTGTTTGGTGGTTATAGCACTCGTGTTGAAGTTCACCAACTTAAGACTCTACTCACAGTCAGTAGGTATCAACGCTTCATCTTCAAGACTTAACGGTATCAACCCGAAAATGATCAAGCTCCTGACATTCGTGATCCTCGGCATATGTGTTGCAGTCTGCGGATTCATTAAGGTATCAAGAACTTCATCTATTACTTATTCTGTCATTGCCAACAACATCGAGATGGATGCTATCCTCGCGGTTGCTTTGGGCGGAAACAACTTAGGCGGCGGCAAGTTCAATCTGAGTGCTTCCGTCCTGGGCGCTTATGTTATCCAGTTCCTTACAACGACACTTTATAAGTTCAAGGAGATCGACTCGAGTTCCATCTCTGCTTATAAGGCAGTAGTAGTAATCATCCTCATAATCATATCTGCTCCGATCGTTCGTAAATGGTTCGATGATATGAAGAACAAGAGAGCGGCAGCAAGATCCGTGGCTTTAAAAGCAACAGGTTCCGAAGCAGGAAAGGAGAATATCTGATATGTCGGTAAATACAAATGCACTTGGAAGCAACAAACTTAAAAAACGCGCTTCCATAACAGATACAAATCTTCTTCTCATCATTACCATTGCGGTATTCATAGTAATGTATGTCTGCGCTATCCTCTTCCTCAAAAAAGGATTTACGAAGCCTCAGATGTTCTTCAATATCCTTAACGAGAACGCTTCACTCCTCGTTCTGTCATGCGGCATGACACTCGTCATGATCACGGGCGGGATCGATATCTCCGTAGGACAGGTAACATGCCTTGTCTGTATGTCCTGCGCCGTTTATCTCCAGAAGGTTGATGAAGGACTCATCAAAGGAAACGTATTTACATCCGTACTCATTGCTTTGGCGATAGGCCTTGCATTCGGTATCGTTCAGGGATTCCTCGTGGCTTACATGGAGTTCCAGCCGTTCATAGTCACCCTGGCGGGCCTGTTTTTCGCGAAAGGCATGACCACTATTGTAAGCAGCGACCGTATCAGCGTAACCTACAAACCGTTTGTGGATCTGTGCAGGACTGAAGTAAATGTTCCTTTCCTGGGCTCATACAATAAACTCAATGTATGGGTGCCGGCCTACGTTGAAGTGGGAGTAATCGTCGCACTACTGATAGTCATCATTTTGTTCTGCGTATTAAGATGGACAAAACTCGGACGCAACTTCTATGCCGTCGGCGGTAACAACCAGAGCGCCAACATGCTCGGCATCAACGTTAAGCTTACAAAGTTCCTCGCACATGTCCTTTGCGGACTCTGCGCAGGTATCGGCGGATATCTCTTCTTCCTTCACGCTTGCTCAGGCTCACCCCTGCATGCCCAGGGTGCCGAGATGAATGCCATCGCTTCATCCATCATCGGCGGAACACTTCTCTCGGGCGGTGTCGGAAATATCATAGGCACGCTTTTCGGAGTACTCTCGCTCTCGACGATCAAGAATATAGTTACTTCACTGGGTCTTGAAGATGCCTGGTGGACAAACATTACGGTCGGCGTAATGCTTTGTATCTTCCTCCTTGTTCAGAGTGTTATACTTGCACGTAAGAACAAAAATAAGAAGTAATACTTCGAAGGAGGCTCCAAAGTGGATCTGAAAACTACAGCACTCGGAATCGAATTGGGTTCCACACGTATCAAAGCAGTACTTATCGACAAAGATCATCTTCCCATAGCACAGGGGGATTTTGAATGGGAAAACCAGCTCGTAAACGGTATCTGGACATATTCTTCCGACATGATCCATCAGGGGATCCAATCTTGCTATAAAGCTCTCAAGGCTGACGTTAAAGAGAAGTTCGGCGTTACATTGACCGAAGTCGGCGGCATCGGAATCTCCGCAATGATGCACGGCTATCTGCCTTTCGATAAGAACGGAAACCAGCTTGCCGAATTCCGCACATGGCGCAACACGATAACGGGACAGGCTGCAGAGAAACTCACCGAAGTTCTCGGATTCAACATTCCCCAGCGCTGGAGCATTGCCCACTACTATCAGGCTATCCTTAATAACGAATCTCACGTCGGCGATATCGATTACTTAACAACACTTGCAGGATATATTCACTGGCGTCTCACCGGCCTTAAGGTCATGGGTGTCGGCGAAGCATCCGGCATGTTCCCCATCGACAGCACGACCAACGATTACAACAAGGATATGGTCGCCAAGTTCAACGCTCTTACGGGCGGAGATCTGCTCTCCATCCTCCCCAAGGTTCTCGTTGCAGGCGATGATGCAGGCACACTTACCGAAGAAGGCGCAAAGTTCTTGGATCCCGACGGTGACCTTAAGGCAGGCATCCCTATAGCACCCTGCGAAGGTGATGCAGGCACAGGTATGGTCGCAACCAATTCCGTACGTGTTTACACAGGCAACGTAAGCGCAGGAACTTCGGATTTCGCAATGGTCGTCGTAGATCACGATCTCGGCGTACACCGTGAGATCGATATGGTTACAACACCTGCAGGCGCTCCGGTCGCAATGGTCCACTGCAACAACTGCACATCAGATATCAATGCTTGGGTAAATCTTTTCGATCAGTTCGCAGGATTATTCGGCGTTGATATCTCGAAAAATGACCTCTACACAAAGCTCTTTCAGGTTGCATTAGAGGGCGATCCCGACTGCGGCGGACTGTTATCCTATAACTATTTCTCGGGAGAAGGTGTTACGGATCTTGATGAAGGCCGTCCTTTGTTCGTAAGAACACCCGACTGCTCATTTACACTTGCAAACTTCATGAGGACTCACCTCTTATCAGCTCTTGCAACTCTGAAGATCGGTATGGATATCCTTCAGGGCACGGAAAATGTCCGCATCGATAAACTCTATGGTCACGGCGGTTTCTTCAAGACTCCCGAAGTCGGTCAGAAGATGCTGAGCGCAGCGGTTGCCGCTCCCGTATCCGTCATGGAGACGGCCGGCGAAGGCGGACCTTACGGAATGGCTCTTCTCGTCGCTTACATGATCAACAAGGAAGACGGCGAGTCACTTCCCGATTATCTCGACAACAAAGTTTTCGCAGGCGCAAAGAGCGTGAGCGTAATGGCAGAAGATACAGACGTTAAGGGCTTTGCTTCATTCCTCGACAAGTATAAAAATGCTTTGTCTGTTGAAAGAAAGGCTACGGAGGTGATCTGATGTTAGAAGAACTTAAAGCAAAAGTGCTTGAAGCAAATCTCCTCCTCCCGAAGCACGGACTTGTTACTTTCACATGGGGTAACGTATCAGGTATCGACCGTGAATCAGGTCTTGTGGTAATCAAGCCTTCCGGTGTCGAATATGATGTCATGAAAGCAGAAGATATGGTCGTGGTAGACCTTGACGGCAAAGTCGTCGAAGGCAAATGGAAGCCCTCTTCCGACACACCCACACATGTTGTTCTTTATAAGGCATTCCCCAATATCGGCGGTGTCGTTCATACGCATTCACGCTGGGCAGTCTCATTTGCCCAGGCAGGAAAAGCCATTCCCGCCATGGGAACCACACAGGGTGATTACTTCTACGGTGATATCCCCTGCACACGTCCCATGACCGATGAAGAGATCAAGGGCGAATATGAGAAAGAGACAGGCAACGTCATTGTCGAGACATTTAAGGATAAAGATCCCGATGCCATCCCCGCAGTCAATGTCTTCTCGCATGGGCCTTTCACATGGGGAACCGATCCGTTCAATGCGGTTCATAACGCAGTAGTTATGGAAGAAGTCGCATTCATGGATTTCCATGCGATTATGCTCAACCCGGATGCCGGAAGAATGCAGCAGACGCTCCTTGATAAGCACTATCTCCGCAAGCACGGCGCAAACGCTTATTACGGTCAGGGCTGATAAACTGTTTAACTGAAATATCTGAAGCGGACCTCCAATGTTTGTCAGGCGTTGGAGGTTCGCTTTTTTGCTGGAGTACACGTCACGGTATCAGCTGCAGTTCTTACGAAAACTCCACCGTCACATTATCAGGGATGTTGTAGAACTCCTTGTAATAAGCCATGCGGGAATCATCGGCAGGATCAGGAAACCAGAGGTACTGATCAAACGGATACGAAGGCATAACTATGGTTACATTTCCGGTCTCGTTTCTTACGCTGCTGATGATCTTATTGCGCTCCCTGTTTACGCGTCCTATGCCTGAATAGATCCTGAATATGCTTATGACAAAGAATGCCGTGACAATGCTCAGGAGCACGAGGGTGGCCGTCTTAACGGCAAACTTTGCATTCTTAAGGCAATAGAGAAGAAGTATCTGGCATAACATGATATGGCATATGACTCCGGCATAGAAACAGCGTCCGCCGATCGAATCGATCAGAAGCATCGGAAGCATTACCAGAAACGGAGCAAACCAGACGGTCAGGATCTTTGAAAGAAGTTTTTTCTCATCGAAAAAAAGGATCACAAGTTCGACCGGTATTATCTCTGAGAAGACCAGGTCGATAAGAGCGTAGAGGTAGTCCGAATCAGCTATAAATGCCGGACATTTATTCAGTAAGACAGAGCCGTAGTATAAGAAAAACATCACATCAAATACCATCATGAGAATGGTAAGCAATTTCTTCAAAGAACTTCCCTTTAGTTTCCGGCAGCCGATAAACACCAGGAGCAGTGATATAAATATAGGAACAAGTATGTGTTCGCTGATGATCTCGGGGATGAAATCACGCATATATCTCTGACAGGCTGAATCAAGGAAAACACTGACGGGCTTTGAGCGGTCATACTGGAAAACGCGGTATCCGTCTATTGCGGTTCCCGTATTCCACAATGAACCGTATATGTTATTGCAGAACATAACAGCCGTGCCGATCACATTTCCCGCAAAGAGCATATAGATGTTCAGGGTTTTTCCGCCCTTCTTCTTAATGATGCAGTAAAGGGTGACCGCAAAAGAGAACAGCAGGATAAACACTGTCAGGTTTTCTATGAACAGCTGAACGGCAATGCCGAATATCAGATAAAGTATTGCGGCGGCAGTCTTTTTGGACTTGGCCGGATACTCTTCCCTGTGATAGAAAACAAGATAATAGAACCATAAAAGTCCGAGTGCAGATACGACAAAGTTCGAAAAACCCGCGATCCAGCCGTTTGTCTGACTCCATATATAAGAAGGTATGCTAAGGAATAGTGCGTTAGACAGAAGGAAGGAACAAATAAAGGATTTGATGTCAGTTGTTTTTTTCGGGCCGGATTGAATGAACAGATCTGCAAGACGGGTCGATAAGAAGACGATCAGCGTGAAGACCGTTCCCATCAGGACCGTCTTAAGAAAAACAGATCTCGTGATAAGTACTTCTATAAGATTTCCCGCGAACCTGCTGTTGATATCCGCGCTTAAAAGATGTGTGATGCCGATATCAAGACCCCAGTCCCAGTCATCGTGGGTATAGGGTATCTGATAAGCAAGCCAGATATAGAACACTAGAGATACCGGGATCAGTATGATCCACGGCCACATATTCCGTCTTATCTTTTCTGCCTTACTCATACCGTACCCTTAACCCTTGAGCCATACAAGGCAATAGAAAACAAATGAAAGACCCGCAAAAGCGTAAGTCGATATCTTCGTGATGAGTGCCAGCAGCCTCGGGGCCTTATCGACTGCTTTTCCGCAGTAAAACGCGCCTGCGATGATGGTCGGAACAATATATCTGAAAGACATCGTGCAGTTGTACGGATAACTGAAGCAGAAATAAATATACGAACCGATTTCCACGACCATGAGTATCGTCATGACGACGTTCATAAAGCTGCGTTCCCTGATAAGACAGAATATGAAACCCGCAAAGATCGTGACAGTCAATACGGAAAACGCAGCAAGCAAAAGATATCCGATCAGTGCAAGGAATAAATGCTCCTGATAATAATCCGCATCGAAAACGGCAGCATTCAAAGTCTCCGTGATTATGTTGTAATCGACACCCTGTCCGAAATCCAGGAACCTTCTCCAGAATGGCATATCCTCTATCAGCTGTCCGGGATTGAGGACAAGATCCGGTCTTGCGACATATGTGATCGGGACTTTCCATAAGATATAAGATCTTACCTGATACCAGAGACCCAGAGGTGCACAGACGATCAGAAAGACTATGTACTGCCAGACATAACGCAGCTTGTTTTTCGATCCGAAGAAAGCCTTGAGCATGATGAACCCGATCGGGAAAGCGATCATACCGGCTGACAGTTTTGCCATCATTCCCAAACCTACGCAAAGGCTTACACCCATGAGTTTTATGAATGATCTCTTCTCATCCGTGTACCATAAAACAGCCAGATACAATGCCGCTATTGAAAACAGTACCGAAAGAGGATCGTTATTAAGTGATCCTGAGAAGACTATGAATTCAGAATGAAAAGCAACGGCCAGATATGCGATCAGAGATCCCTTGAAGGAAAGATCCCAAAGCTTTATAAACCGCTTTGCCACGGCAAGCGTGACAAGAGAATAAAACAGTGATATCGCCTGGAGTGCATCCCAGTTATGCGCAAGGCCGGGTGCCAGCGTTCTGTAGATCCCAAAGAATACTGCGCTGATGATATGCTGCAGCGGCGGATGGTAGAACTGCCAGTGAAGTCTGATGTCTTCGCCGAAAAGCCTGTGATTCTCAAGCAGATATTCTATGTATTCGGAATGGTAATTGTAATCAAGGAAAGTATCGAACTCGCCCATATCATGCTGTCTTTGCTGTGCTCCGGTGTAAAGGACATAGAACGTCCTTACCGCTACCGCACAGATCGTGATCACCGCGATGATCTTTCCGTTTTTGTCCTTATCCCCGTTTCTTATGATGAGATATGAAAAACCTGCAAATCCCAGGATCAGGATAATGATACTGACCGGGTTCATCAGGGCAAGATCACACCCCGTAACGATCAGGACAAACAAAGACCATACAGCGCAAACGGCTATATCAATACCGAGATTATTTTCTTTTCTCAAATTATTCTCCATATAAAGAAAGAATAAAATAGCAGGCGGTTAAATGCAAATACCGTGAGAAGCTGATCTGAATCATGCAAAAAAGAACGTCTCAAAAGCAATGCTTCTGAGACGCCCTTTCTGTTATAAGTTGATCCGGAGGATCAGTTAGTAGCTTCGATTGTGACGTTATCGAGATAGAACGGATTCATGTCCGTGCTCTCCCAGTAGATCTGGAGAGCCATGCCGTCTTCAACTTCGTAGTCAGCTTCAACGAAATGCCATTCGCCGTCTGCTGTTGCCACTTCGGCGATCGTAGGCCATGTGCCGTCGATATCAGCCGTAAGCTTACATGTATCACACTTTGATTTGATCGCGAATGTGATGTGGATCGTGTGACCTGCAAAGCTTGAAACGTCTACTGCATAGCCGTCATATTCAGCATAGCCTTCGGAATTCTCGAGGCAGTAATCTCCCTCGTAAGCATCGCCGACGATCTTCTGTACGGAGCTGTATCTCGGACCGCCGTTGAACTTCTGATCTTCGAAGTCTTCAGCGTAAGGAGTGAGGTCGGACTTGGGCTCTACCCAGTCAGCAGGCTTTGCAACTTCACCGCCGTTTACTGCACACATAACACCTTCGTAAGCCGGCTTGGGTGTGAGGTTGCCGTAGAAGAGCAACGGCTTTGTGGAAGACTTCCAGCTCATATCATCTGTGAGACCCCAAACGGTTACGCATTCGATCGGAACACCGGCCTTGTCAGCTTCGATGATGGCTGTGAAGAGCTTCTTCATGTAAACGCCCTGATCGTACATTGAGTTGACAGACTTGGGAGCCTGAACGTCAAGCTCTGTGATGTGGATGACAACGCCTAATTCGTCAGCATATCTCTTTGCGGCACCGACATAGTTATCAACGTCAAGACCGGAGCTGATGTGGCTCTGCATGCCCATACCGTCGATATTGCCAGCTGCAGCAACAGGTGCGAGCAGTGCAAGGATATCATCCTGCTTAGAGCCCTGATATTCGTTATAGTCGTTATAGAAGAGCTGTACGTTGGCGGGAGCATGCTTTCTTGCAAACTCGAAAGCCTTCTCTACGAAGTCCTCACCGATAGTCTGTGTCCAGTAGCTCTGTCTGATTCCGCCGCCGTCATCAATGCACTCGTTGCAGACGTCCCATGCATAGATAACGCCGGGATAGTTTGTCTCGCACCAGTTAATAACGGAATCAATGTAGTTTTCCATTCTCTTGAGCATGAGCTCTCTGCTTGCAAGGTTTCCGTTGACATCGTAGTTCTCATAGAAGAACCAGGAAGGTGTCTGGGAATGCCATACGAGAGTGTGACCTCTCATGGGAATATTATTCTCTTTGCAGAAGTCTAAGATCGGCTTAGCTGCATCGAAGTGGATGGCAGGAGCCTCGTTGTACTTTGCAGGATCAGCAAGATTCTTCTCTGCATCGAGTACTGAATCAGGCTTGAGCTCGTTCTCAGGTGTTACTGAGTTGAACTGTGTCTTGATAAGGCTCCTGAATCCGTCATTCTTGTTTGTCATGACTGTTGCAGGAGATGCAACACCGAACTTGAAGTAATCAGCATAAGCTGCTGAGAGTGAAGCAACCTGTGAAGGATCAGACAGTGTCTCGACAGGCTCGCCGGTGAGGTTGTTCAACTCACCTGAAATGCTGACCTCAAAGGAATTGACTGTGATATCCCTGACATCGCTTGCCTCGAGATAGATCTGCGAGTTCTCTGCGTTGGCAGGGATCTCGATAGAACCTGTGATGTCGATAACGCCCGAATCATTCTTCATGCCGGGAGCGATGTTTACATAGGAAACATTGCCGAAGATCTCATATCTTAATGAGAGCATGAGTGAATCGTTATCAGTTGTGGCCTGAACTGTTGCCTTGACGGTATTGCCTCTGTAGTCAGGGCAGGGGATCGCGATTCCGCAATTGCTTGCCTTACGGTCTGTGATAATGGCCTTTCCGTCCTTTGTGGTGATCTTGCAATCACCATAGGTGACCCAGTTACCCTTGTTCTCTTTCTTCGTGAAATCCGCAGTGATAGTGAGCGGCACGTCATGAGGACCTTCGGATTGCTTTGGGGTCGCATTGCATCCGCCGAGCAGGAGCATGCCTGCCATAAGACCGGCGATGATCTTAACAAATCCTTTTTTCATATTACCTCCAGTGAAAAAAAGTATTTATATTGCTTCTTGCCAAGATAAATAATACAGCAAGAATGGTTAACTAAACAAGTACAGCTTTTTGGCTCAGTCCCTAAAAATAGGAGCTAAAAACCGTTAATCTGCTGCTACCGCTTTACAGATATTGCTATTTGATATATTCATTCGCAAATTATGTTGTCTTGTTTTCGGATAAATTGACGAACAAAGCACTTAATATTTGATTATCAAATTATCTTGCCATCTGCTATTATTAGCATGAGGTGGTGTATCAGATGAGGTGTGTTTACTGGTTAATATTTTTGCTCATCTCAAGTTTTCTGCAGTACTGGCTGCTCCTGCTTATAAGCGCTTTGCTCGTCAATCCCAAGCGCGAATACAATAAGCACAGCGGCTACTACAGGTGGCTGCTTGTCAGTTCGACCTGGCACCTTATCTTTGTCGGACGTGTGCATTTCCACACCAAAGGCATGGAAAAGATCCCTCAGAACCAGAGATTCCTGTTAGTCTGCAATCACAGATCCAAATTAGATCCGATCACATCCTGGTTTCTTCTTCAGGACTACGATCTCGCTTTTATATCCAAGGAGGAAAATTTCCACGTTCCGTGCTGGGGCAGGCTAATAAGGAGATGCTGCTTCATGTCCATAGACCGCGAGAATCCCCGCAAGGCAATGGTAACTATCGACCGGGCCGTGAACCTTATCAAGGATGACCAGGTATCGATCGCAGTTTATCCGGAAGGCACAAGGAACTTCGGCGAAGGTCTGCTTCCCTTCCACAACGGTATATTCAAGATCGCCCAGAAAGCAAATGTTCCCGTCGTTATATGCGGCATCAAGGGAGCAGAAAAAATGAAGGACAATTTCCCTCTTCACAGATCCGATATCTACTTTGAAGTCCTTGACGTGATACCGGCTGAAGAGGTCAAGGCCACACGCTGCAACGACATAGGCGATCACGCGAGAGAACTTATGCTGTCATTCATCGAGAACAACGAGGAGGAGAAAGATAATGTCAACTTACGTACTGTTTAACGGACTTTCCGGTAACGGAAGCGGAAAAGCCAAAGCTGAAGGAATCAAGAGCATCCTGGAGGGGAAAGAACTGAACTGGCAGGATATCACAAAGCTCGAAGATATCAAAGGTTTTATAAACGGTCTTAATGCTGATGACGAACTCTATCTCTGCGGCGGCGACGGTACGCTCAATCACTTCATAAATGACACTGACGGCATCGATATTGCTCAGCCCCTCTACTATTTCCCCACTGGAAGCGGCAACGACTTCTGGAACGATCTCGGCAAAAAGCCGGGCGAAGCTCCCGAACAGATCAATAAATACATCAAGGATCTTCCGTTTGTTGAAGTAAACGGAATGAAAAAACGATTCCTCAACGGGATCGGTTACGGCATAGACGGCTACTGCTGTGAAGTCGGCGATCAGATGAGAGAAGCGGGAAACGAGAATATAGATTACGCAGGCATCGCCATCAAAGGCCTTCTGTTCCACTACAAACCCACAAATGCGGAGATCGATGTCGACGGACAGAAGTTCTCTTATACCAAGGTATGGCTCGCGCCTTCAATGAACGGACGCTATTACGGCGGCGGCATGATCGCCACCCCCGGCCAGGACAGACTCGGCAAGGACAGACTTCTTTCATTGCTGATTTTCCATGGAAGCGGCAAGATCAGGACACTTGCCATCTTCCCTTCGATCTTCAAGGGCAAGCACGTTGACCATAAGAAGGTCGTAGAGGTAAAGACAGGTCATAAGATAACAGTCACCTTCGACAGACCCGTAGCTCTTCAGATCGATGGTGAGACAGTACTGAACGTTACGACTTATACCGCTTATAAGGAATAACTATTAATCAGGATCCGTTAAGGAAAAGATCGTAATCACTTAACTGATAAGCCGGAAGCTGGACCACATGGACATACATATTCTCTTTGACTTCCATCTCGCTGACATCTATTACAGGGTCTTCCAGATATGCAAAACCGGTATAACTGTCAGACACGACGAAAGCATCAGCAGATACATCCTCAACTGACAGATAATCCGGATAGGACACGATCTCGACGGCAATACATATATAACCGAACTTGTCGTATTCAGGGTCGCCGAAATAATCGAAAGCATCATATTTCAACAGGTTTATGCCCGTATCTTTTTTGAATGCCTCAAGTTCCTCCGTTGATGTGATGATCCTCCTTAATTCCGTGGTCTTGATATCGGAACATCTGATAGTCGTGATAAACGATTCGGAATTGGAGTAAACACTGGCTTTATCTTTTATATTTGCGGAAGCAAAAGCAGCATCTATGAGCTTATCGACCTTCTTGGCAAAACGGTCCTTAAGGTTGCCGGTCCTGTCACCTGCTTCACTGATCCTTATAAACTCACCGTCTATGTTGACATTCGTATAATGGGTTCCGGCATCGCAGGCATATTCATCCGCATAGACAAATTCCGCATCAGTATCTATCTGAAGCATATAGTGATAGATCTTCTTAAGATCCTTTTCATCGAACTCGGCAACAGGATCGGTGTATTTTACGAGAAGATCCTTCCTCTGTTCATCCGTAAGTCCATTGGACGGATCCAAAGGATAAGATTCAAATTCTTCGCGTGAAGAATAGACTTTCCCGTCTGACATAACGTAAGTCATGCTGCTCTGGTGTCCCCAGGCCTCATTCCGGTATCCGCAGACAATAAGGACCTCATCTTCCGGAAGTACTTCATCATATTCCTTATCTCCGCCGTCACTGACCTTACCGGTCGTCTCGGCAGTTTTCGTACAGCCGCAGCAAAGTGTGGCGATTATAAGAGCAGATGCAACCGTTTTCGTTAACTTCATATAAAAAGCCCCCCTGGGTTATTCTACACATAATACAGATGAGCACTTAAAATTGTTGCATTTTAAGTGCTCTCTAAAATAATAGTATAACCGTTATTAAGACAGTTTATCCGCAGTATTCGTCTATCGCTTTGGCAAGCTGATCTGCGCAGGATGTGCCCTTCATTCCGCATGTGTTGCCTCTCAAGATACCGGCAACTTCCTTGGCGTCCTTGCCTTCAACAAGCTTTCCTATAGCCTTAAGATTACCGTTGCAGCCTCCGAGAAACTGCACGTTATAAAGTTTCCCGCCGTCGATATCAAAATCGATCTGCATTGCGCATACTCCGCTCGGGCTGAATCTTACGTGTTCCATATTTCCTCCTAATGCCAGCAGTGCTGATCAGTTTTCTAAAAGTGCATTACATTGATCAGCAGCAGCCAGCTCATTCCATAGTAGCATCCGACCGCGATAAGGTCGTTGACTGTCGTGATAAGGGGACCGGATGCGACTGCCGGGTCAATATTGATCTTCTTGAAGAACAGCGGGATAAGCGTGCCGATTATCGATGAGAATATCATCGATATAAGCAGTGAGATGCCGATACATCCGCTTACCGCAAAGGCAAACATCGGCGGCTTCTGCTTGATTACCATAAGGTAAACACCGATAAGTATGATCGATGCAACTCCCAATATAAGACCTACTGAAAAACCGACTCTTGATTCCTTGAAGACGAGCTTGATCTTCTGGGCCGCAGTCAGGTTCTCATCTGTGAGGACTCTGATCGTGACAGCAAGAGACTGTGTTCCGACGTTACCTGCCATGTCGAGTATCAGCGACTGGAATGCCATGATTATCGTAAGCTGAGCGATAACGGCCTCGAAAGCACCGACCAGAGTCGATACGATCATGCCGAGGAATAACAGGATGAAAAGCCACGGCATTCTCTTCCTGATACTCTGACCCAAAGGTTCCTTAAGGTCTTCTTCCGCAATAAGTCCGGCGAACTTAACATAGTCTTCACCGAGCTCATCATCGACAACTTCGACGACGCTTTGTGATGTAATAACGCCCAGTATCTTGTTGTCTTCATCAAGGACAGGGATCAAGTCCTCTGAATAGTCCTTGAGTTTTTCGATACAGTCGTCGATCTTCTCGTTAGCATAAACATAAGGGAACGATGTGACTATCAGAGTATTCAGATCCGTCGTGCTCCTCGCCGTTATCAGATCCTTGAGTGAAAGGGCCCCGTAGAAAAGTCCCTCATCATCTTCAACGAAAAGTGTCGAGATGTTATCGTTCTCTTCAGCCTGAGTGACGAGCTCTGTCATCGCCTGCTTGACTGTCAGGTTCAAACCGATCGTAATGAAGTTTGCGGTCATCTTTGAACCGATCTCATCCTCATCGTAGGATGCGATGATGCTGATCTCTTTCCTGACTTCGGTATCAAGAGCATCAATGATGAGACCGCGTCTCTCTTTCTCGAGTTCGCGCAAAACGTTTGCGGCTGTATCCGTCTCGAGTTCGGCGACAACTGCAGCAGCACGCCTGAGATCCATCTCATTTAGATAAGCGCCTACCTGCTCTTCTTCCAGACACACGAAAGCCTCCGCAAGCAAAGCCTTGCCGCAGACTCTGAAGAGCTTCTTTCTCTCCTGATCGGACAGTTCCTCCAGGATCTGAGCAATGTCACTTGCGTGATAATCTTCTAACTTGTAATGAATTACCCTCGGGGAATCGTTCCCCCTCATCAGCGAGATTATCTCGTCCTGA
>JAEEGL015497574.1_pt1 | contig 16145 bp, 12 predicted proteins | sample 9134231 | NCBI WGS metagenome assembly JAEEGL01 (sample SAMN16246548, study PRJNA631951) | gut metagenome | biome: gut microbiome; feature: rumen; material: fiber-attached | host: Bos | place: Iran: Karaj | collected 2018-10
AGGCGACCCCTTCCCGGGCAGCAAAGACGTGAGGGAGGTGACAGAAGACAGCGCCCTGCCCAACCTGCCGTTGTGGACCTCCGCCCCCGCCACAACGGCTATGCACGCGCCATCGGCCACGGGTAACGCATTAGAACGCTTGTGCTATGTGCTGTCGAACATTGAAGAGACCGAGGACGGGGTCATCAGCCTGAATAAGAATCACGTCCTCCCCGGCGACGTGAACGGTGACGGCGAGGTGGACGTGGCCGACTTCACTTGTGTGGCGGCACATATCCTTGGCCATACGCCCGAGGTGTTTATAGCAAGAGTGGCCGACATCGCTGGCGCACCTGACGGCGGTCCCGACGGTGATATCGACGTGGCCGACCTGACCGGTATCGCCAACATCATTCTCCACGGCAATGGTGGCGCATCAGGCATCGCACCAAAGCAGCAGCAATCCGATAGAAGCATATATATACTCAACGGCCAAAAGGCGGTGGTGAGATAAACCATCTCCCCATACCATGAGGTCGTTTTCGGAAAGAAATTGGAATAATTTTTATAATTTTGTCATGCAGTAGGGGCGATGCCTCTGCGACCGTATTTCTCCCCCTTGGGGGAGTCTGATGGGGGCTTCTAAAGGGGTCCCTTTTCTATTTCTTCATCCTCAAATTAAGTTGTAACAATGCGGGGATGAGCAGGCAGAAAGAAAAGCCTACCGCCATGAGGATACGGCGCTGGTCGCTGCCGAATAATTCATAGAAAGTGAGGTCGTTCATGCCCGGATAAATGTTTGAGAGGACGTAGGCCACCGTGTTGTTTATCCAGTGAAAGAGGATGCCGGGGATGATGCTGCCTGTGCGCCAACACATCCAACCAAGCAAGATGCCTATGAGAAAAGCATGGGGCATCTGTGCCAAATTGAAATGGGCTGCGGCGAAGAACAAGGCGCTCACCACAATGGCTATCCACGGACGATAAGATTCCAACAATGAACGGAGGATGGCACCGCGAAACACCACTTCCTCGACCAGGGGGGCAAAGATACAAATGGATAGGTAGCCCCACGGCGATGCCATGATATTTTGAAACAGTTCGGCGTTATTGTCGGGCAAATCCAATTGTCCCGCCAGCCATTCCGACGGGATGATGGTGCCCAAAGCCGCTATCACTACCCAGAAAAGCACTCCGTATGGGCGTGAACGAAGATAGGTGCGCTCTACGACACACCAACGGCACACCAGAAACATCACCAATAGTATCAGACTATACACTGCTGATGAGATAATGACCACAGAAGCATTTGTGGCCAGGCCCTCTTCCATGTCTGTGCCTGACGCCCATGACCAGATCAGCATCACTGCATATGTACAGACGATTTGTACAGCGAGAAATATGATTAAATAAAATAAGGCTTTTTTCATTTGTTTGGGTTGTTTGGTCGTTTGGGGATTGGTTGTTTGGTCGTTTGGGGGATTGGTTGTTTGGTCGTTTGGGGTAATGGGTACAATGGGAGAGATGGGAGGTGACAGCGGCAAAACCGCTGCTCATGGAGAAGATGTTTGTGAAACAGGCATATCTAGTATCCTCGTTCTTTAATCTCTCGAGGGAGGGTTGGGAGTGAGACTTTTCAAATCCTTTTTTAATTGTTCGGCCAAGGCTTCGGGGGAATCAAATTGGCGCTCTGCGCGTATATGTCGGCGGAAGGCTACTGTGAGCCGGTGACCGTATAAATCGCCCTGGAAATGCGGAATATGCACCTCGAGGGTGACATGATCGCCATGAAACGTGGGACGCGTGCCGATGTTCATCATGGCGGGTCGCCATTGTTCTTCATCGTCTATTCGTACATCTACGGCATATACGCCAGTGGCGGGCACCAACAGGCAAGGTTCTGACAATGACAGATTGGCGGTGGGGAATCCCATGCGTCGACCTTGCTGTTCACCGCCAACAACGGTGCCCGTCAGCGTGTAGGAATGACCGAGGCATTGGTTTGCCTTTTCAACCTCGCCCTGATGCAGACACGCACGGATGAGCGACGAACTGACGCCCTCGCCATCCATATCCACCTCGCCGGCGCGCTCTACACGAATACCCAGTTCCTCGCCGTAACGCACATAGTCCTCGAAACCCTCGTTGCATCTGCGACCGAACCGATGGTCATAACCTATCAACAGGTGGCGTACGTTCATCTGTCGCGCCAAGACTTGTTCCATGAAATCGTGCGCGCTCATGGATGCCATCGCCGCGTCAAAGGGGAGTATCATGCAGTAATCCACGCCGGTGGCAGCCAGCAATGACAGTTTCTCTTCGAAAGAGGCAAGCAGTTCGGGGCGGAAATTATCTTGTACCACTTGTCGCGGATGAACGGCAAAGGTGATGACGGCGGAGGCAAGTCCCTCGGCGGCAGCGATGTCGCACACCCGCTGTATCAGATATTGATGCCCCAGATGCACACCATCGAAAAAACCGATGGTGGCCGCACAGGGTTGTATGTCTGATAAGCCATCAGCACTTATCACTTTCATGTCTATTTGTTCTTCTTTACTTATTTACTTAATATTTTCCTTGTAATGGTAAACGTCAATTCCTTGTCGCCGTATTTCACCAGATGTTGCGGCAGCGGGGTCGCACCCCAACTGTTGATGCAAGCCACACCCATGTGTTCGCTGTCGATAAAGAGATTGGTGTATTCCGATTTTTTCAGTTCGGAGGGGTGACGCTGGCGTTTGTCCCTACCCTCGTCGAGTGTCTCCTGGTCATAATGCAGGGCACTCATATACAGAGAATTGAGTCGTCCGGCCTCGATTTCAAATCCCTTGCCTTCGCCGTCTCGTTGCCACCACCAGCGTACGTCGCTCTTCAGCCCCGTCTCCTGCGGACGGACGTAGGGATAGAACTGCTCGTCGGCGGTCTGCTTATAGATACCGAGCCACTGCGACTCTTTACGGTCGATGTAGTTCTCCACGGGTCCGCGGCCGTAGAATTCACTGCGGTCCATGTCGTAGGGCAGTTGCATTACCATGCCGAAACGGAACATATCACTCACCTTCGCTGTAGGATCAGTGGTCATCTTCTGTATGACAGTCACTTCGCCACTTACATGAAGCAGATAGGTCAGTCTCAGTTTTGCTTTCACCTCGGGCATATCATAAACGGCCGTCACCTCTGTCTCTTGTTTGTCTTTCGAGCGGATGTCGAACGACTCCAGGTTCATTTGTGGATTGTGCCACACAGCATAGCGCTGTTGTAACCGTGCGCCCATGTCATTGTCGGTAACTGCTCGCCAGAAATTGGGGCGCAACTCGCCTCCGGGCCCGATGATAGGTAAGTTGTTGATAATCAAACCCTTCATAAATCCTGTTGTACGGTCGAACGCCACTTTCATTGCCATGCCGTCAAGTTGAATGACAGGGAAGTCGGGTTTGTCAATGACCTCAAAAGCGGAACCATGCCCCGGATGAAGTCTTAATTTTTTGGGAGTGACTTCATGTAGCCCACGGGTGGCATCCAATTGTGCGTATGCAACCACTGAGCCGGCGGGTATCAACGGCTCGTCGTTCTTCAGTTGGAACTCACAGTTCATCAAGAAATCTCTTACACCAGTCATATGGAGTCGCTGAGTTATCTGGATTTCCTGTGTTCCCTGGGGTTCCACATGGATGGTATCAATGACAAGGGAGTCACCGGTGAAATACCCGTCTTCCATATACCGTATGACAAGTCTCACATTGTCGAGCGGGCGGAAGAAATTCTCATTGTGAATAAGTAAATTCGCATTGTAATAGTTTTTCGACATCCAGATATTTTGATAGAAATAGCCCACCTCATAGAAATGAGGATTAGGCACACGGTCAGGACTGATCAGACCATTACAGTTGAAGTTGTTGTCCGACGGGTCATAATCATTGTAATCGCCACCGTAAGTGTAGTCTATGATTTGAGGTTTGAGGTTTGAGGTTTGGGGTTTGAGGTCAGCCACGGGATAGGCAGATGCGCCTCTTGACATTTGTTCCTTGCTCCTTGCCTCTTTACGCAGTCCCTGATCGACGAAATCCCAGATGAACCCGCCCTGATAATGAGGCAGTTTACGCACCAGATCCATGTACTCTTTGAAACCGCCGCCGCTGTTGCCCATGGCATGGGCATATTCGCACTGGATGAGCGGTTTTGGCACATTCTCGCCGCCAGCGTATTTTTTACAGTCATCCTGCGACATATACATCGGACAGAAGATGTCGGTGTCGTCGCCCAGACCGGCCGGTTCATACTGTACGGGGCGGCTGCTGTCATTTGCTTTAATCCAATGGTTGACGTTTGTGAAATGCGAGCACATCTTTGTCTCGTTGCCCATGCTCCAAATGATGATGCTGGGATGGTTGCGCAACAGTGACACATTGTGCTGGTTGCGCTCCATGATAGGTTGTGCAAACTGCGGTTTGGCCGAGGCTGACTCTCGCTCGTAGAGGAAGCCATGACTCTCGACATTGGCCTCGCCTACGACGTAAAAACCGTATTCGTCGCAAAGGTCATACCATAACGGGTCGTCGGGATAATGGCAGGTGCGCACGGCATTCACATTGAAGCGTTTCATCAGTGCGAGATCCTGCAACATACGTTCGCGGCTCACCACATAACCGCCGTCGGGGTCCATCTCATGGCGGTTTACGCCCTTGATGATAATAGGTTGGCCGTTGACGAGCAACTGCGCGTTTTTGATTTCCACGCGGCGGAAGCCCACTTTCTGCGTGATGACCTCACCCTTTTGCCCTTTCTTGGGCGCTAGGGTGGTCACGAGGGTATAGAGATAGGGAATCTCGGCCGACCACTGGCGCGGTTGTTTCACATTCAGGGTGAGATGCCCATTCACTTTGCTTTTTGCCACCTGTCGTCCGTCGGCATCGAGTAGTACGGCCGTCACTGCGCCTTTTCCTGTCTGTTCTACGTCGATGTCGAGGATGCCGTCGCGGTAATTGTCGTCGAGCGTGGCGTTGATTTTGATATTGTCGATGTGGTTGCCTTGTTCACGGCTGTAGAGGTAACTGTCGCGAGCCACGCCTGAAAGCCGCCAGAAGTCCTGGTCTTCGAGGTAAGAGCCGTCGCACCAGCGCATCACCTGGAAGGCGATGAGGTTGTCGCCCGTCTTGACAAAGGGTGTGATGTCGAACTCTGCGGCCACCTTCGAGTCTTCGCTGTAGCCTGCAAACTGGCCGTTGACATACAGATAGATGCATGATGTGACGGAGCCGAAATGGGCGATGACCTGACGTCCCTTCCAACTGGCAGGAATGTTAACCGTACGGCGATAGGAGCCCACATGATTGTCTTTGAGAGGCACCTCAGGCGGGTTGTTTTGGAAGTGACCGCGCCATGCAAACCCCACATTCACATACTCCGGGTCGCCATAACCGTTGAGTTCCCACATGCCGGGCACGCTCATGGTAGCCCATGCCGAATCGTCGAGGTCAGTGCGATAGAAGTCTGTCGGGCGGTTGGCGGCGTTATCCACATAATGGAAACGCCAGGTGCCGTCGAGGGAGATATAACGGTCAGATGCCTTTTTGTCGCCGTTGATGGCTTTTGCCTCATTCTCGAAAGCGAAAAAATGCGTGTGCAGGGGCAAGCGGTTCACCTCGTTTACCGACATGTCATGCCATTCATTGCCCGAGGGCAGCGTCTGTGCCGCCACGACAGAGGCACAGGCCATCGCACCCGCTGTCAATATCGTCTTCAGTGTCTTCATTGTTTTTGATGTAGTTTTTACCACCCAGGCCATCTATGGGAGAATGAATTTAAGTGGCAGTTGTATGATTGATTTGTTTAGGAATCTCTTCTTTAGGGGAGAGGGTTTATAATTGCTCCAACCACGATTTCAACTCCGTCATCATCTCCAAATGGAATTTGAAGCCGATGCGGCTGCCCCATCCGTGGCCGCCAGTGGGATAGACGTGGAGCGAGGAGGGTATCTTGTGGCTGTTGAGCGCACTGTAATAACTCACGCCATTGACAGGCAACACCACTTTGTCGTCGTCGCTCAGCGCTATCCATGCGGGAGGCGTGTCGGCCGTCACCTGCAGTTCGTTGCTGAACAACCGTTCCATCTCTTTCTGGGGCTCTTTTCCGAGCAGGAAATCGTGTGAGCCGCGGTGGGTGGTGGCTATGTCCATCGTGATGACCGGATAAAACAAAATCTGGAAGTTCGGTCTCGCATCAACAGGGGCATGGGTGGCTATGGTTGATGCGAGATGACCGCCTGCCGACGATCCCATGATACCGACGTCGTTGGGGTTGACATGCCATTCTGCGGCGTGGCGTCGCACCATGCGTATCGCCTCTTCAGCATCATTAATGGGCACCCGGTAATCGCCGTGAGGCATCCGGTATTTGAGCACCACCACGGCAATGCCCATGTTATTGAAAAATCCGGCCCAGTCTTTACCCTCATGGTCAATGGCCAAGTGCGTATATCCGCCTCCGGGGCAGATGACGACAGCGCGGCCCGTGGCCTTGGCTGCATTCGGCAGGTAAATAAACACTTTCGCTGTGTCGGCGGGATTGCTGCTTACGACAGGAGCCCCTTTGGGCCACAACAGACTCTCGCTCTGCGTCTGTGCGGTGGCACTTATCGTCATGAGCGAAAGAAGCATGATAAATATTGATTTTCTCATGGGTTAGTTGGTTGAATGATTGTGCAAAGTTACATTTTTTGCACGAGAATGATGCGAAAACAAATAAAAAACGGTCGATGAGTCATAAAATTGGAGAAAAAGAATTACTTTTGCCTTTTGAATTTACCTAAGAAACCCAAACACTATCTTAAAAACATGAACAAAAGATTCTTGACTATCTGTGCACTTGCCATTATGGCCGTGGGAGCGCAGGCGAAAGTGAAGTTGCCGCATGTCATCGGCGACCACATGATATTGCAGCAAAACACCGAGGCCCGTCTGTGGGGATGGGACAAACCCGGAAAAAAAGTGAAGGTGACGCCATCATGGAGCAATGACACTTACACCGCAAAAACAGATGACAACGGCCGCTGGATAGTCAGTGTGAAAACGCCAGCAGCGAGTTTCACGGAATACAGCATCACTTTCGACGACGGCGATAAAACCACCATCAATGGTGTGATGACCGGTGAAGTATGGGTCTGTGCCGGTCAGAGCAACATGGAGATGCCCGTCAAGGGTTTCGGCAACTGCCCTGTTGAGGGATATAACCTCGCTGTGACCGACGCCGTCAACTCGCGTGGTGTGCATTACGTCAAGATTCCCAGTGTGATGTCGATGACTCCGCTCGATGATGCCGATTGCGAATGGAAGGTCTGCGACCCCAATACCGTGGGCGATGCCTCGGCCACAGGTTATTTCTTCGCTCGATTGGTCAGCCGCACGCTTAATATCCCCGTCGGACTGGTCATGGCAAACAAGGGAGGAACACGTGTGGAGAGTTGGCTTACCCGCGACAATCTTCAGCGTTATACCCAGGAGACGCTCGACTCGATGGAGATGGTGCGCCGCTTTCCTTGGGATTATCACCGGCCGCTTCTCTGGGGCAATGGCACTTTCAACCCCATCCTCAACTATACCGTCAAGGGCATCCTCTTCTATCAGGGTTGCTCGAATGTGGGTGACCCGGGTAATCAATACTCCGACCGCCTGGCACTTTTGGTCAAACAGTGGCGCGAGCAGTTTGGTTTGGGCAACATCCCCTTCTATTTTGTGCAAATAGCCCCCTACTATTATGACGACGACGTCAATGGTATCAGCGGTGCCTTGTTGAGAGAACAGCAGTTCCGTGCGGCGCAGATTATCCCCAACAGTGGCATCGTCTGCACCAATGACTTGGCCTACCCCTGGGAAACACAACAGATACACCCCTGTCAGAAACAGCCTGTGGGAGAACGTCTCGCCTTTCTTGCGCTCAACAAGACTTACGGCATGAAGAGTATCATGTGCGAAAGCCCGTCGTTCAAGGAGATGACCATCAAGGGCGACACCTGTTTCGTCAGGCTGCAAAATGACTACGATGGCATCAGCCGCTACGAGGATATCCAAGGTTTTGAGTTGGCTGGCGAAGACCGCGTGTTCCACAAGGCCAATGCTTATTACTATTGGACCAAGGGCATCATCATCACTTGTCCTGAGGTGAAACAACCCGTAGCCGTGCGCTATTGCTTCCGCAATTTCCAACTCGGAAACGTAGCCAACCAAGCTCTGTTGCCACTCTTCCCCTTCAGAACAGATCAGTGGTGATAAGAGAGAGGCAAGAGGCAAGAGGCAAGAAGCAAGAGGCAAGAGATAAGCTCACTTTAGAGGTTTCTTCTCTGTAAGCTGCGGCTATGTCGCTGCCAACGCCTATCCCTCTCACAATACCCATCCATTCCCTCCTCACCACCCCCAACGATCAACCAACCAATTCTATGCATCCATTAGATATATTCACACATTGCCCGGTATGCGGTAGCGGGCGATTCAATATCAACGACGAGAAAAGTAAGCGTTGTGCCGACTGCGGTTATGAGTATTACCTCAACCCGTCGTCGGCCAATGCCGCCTTCGTGGTCAACGACCGGTGCGAACTGCTGGTGGAACGTCGAGGCCGAGAGCCTCAGAAAGGTCTTCTCGACCTGCCAGGCGGTTTTGCCGACATCGGTGAAACCGCCGAACAAGGCGTCATCAGAGAGGTGTTGGAAGAGACTGGGCTGACCGTCGCTCGGGCAGAGTACCTCTTCAGTTTCCCCAACACGTATCTATACTCCGGTCTTGTCGTACCCACGCTCGACCTCTTTTTCCGTTGCGAGGTCACTGACTTGTCCTCCTTAAGGGCCGATGACGATGCCGCAGAAGTGATGTGGATACCCTTCGAACAGATACATCCCGACGATTTTGCCTTCGATTCCATTCGAAAAGGCGTCGAAGAATTCTTAAAAACTGTTAACCGCTGACTTATACCAGTGAAATCTTAAAAATCCTTAAATATCTGCCTATATAATAAGGTGGTTAAAAACTTATGCTTACTTTTGCGCCCCAAACATAGCGACTATCAAAAAGTATGCAAGAAAATTTAGTGATTGTAGAGAGCCCCGCAAAGGCCAAAACTATTGAGAAATTCTTAGGTAAGGATTTCAAAGTGATGTCCAGTTATGGACACATACGCGACCTGAAAAAGAAGGAAATCAGCATAGATACTGACACCATGCAGCCCGACTATGAGATTCCCGAAGAGAAGAAAAAACTGGTCAGCGAATTAAGAAACAATGCCAAGAAGGCAACGAGTATATGGTTGGCATCCGATGAAGACCGCGAGGGAGAGGCTATCTCATGGCATCTCTGCGAAGTGCTCGGACTGGATGAGAAGAACACCAAACGTATCGTTTTCCACGAAATTACTAAACCCGCCATCCTCAAGGCTATCGAAGAGCCCAGACAACTGGACATGAACCTGGTGAACGCCCAGCAGGCCCGTCGCGTGCTCGACCGTATCGTCGGTTTCAAATTGTCGCCTGTGTTATGGAGAAAGGTAAAACCCGCCCTTTCAGCCGGTAGGGTGCAGAGTGTGGCTGTCAGACTCATTGTGGAACGTGAGCGTGAGATACAACACTTCGAGAGCGAAGCCTATTACCGTGTCAACGCCATCTTCGCACTCACACTGCCCGACGGTGGCCAGGCTGAGGTGAAAGCCGAACTCAACACCCGTTTCAAGACCCATGAAGAGGCAACGGCTTTCCTCGAGAAATGCCGCGATGCACAATTCACCGTAGACAATATCTCCAAGAAGCCGCTCAAGCGTACACCGGCGCCCCCCTTCACCACCTCGACACTTCAGCAAGAGGCAGCAAGGAAACTCGGGTTCACAGTGTCGCAAACCATGATGGTGGCACAGCGTCTCTATGAGAACGGACTTATCACCTATATGCGTACCGACTCGGTCAATCTCTCCACGCTTTGCATTGGAGCGGCCAAAGAAGAGGTGACAAGACTTTATGGTGAGAACTACAGCCGTCCGCGCAATTTCCAGACACGCTCGAAAGGAGCACAGGAGGCGCACGAGGCCATTCGTCCCACCTATATGAACAACACCGAAATCTCAGGCAATGCTCAGGAGAAACGACTTTATGACCTGATTTGGAAACGTACCGCCGCTTCGCAGATGGCAGAGGCCCAGATAGAGAAAACCACCGTAGGTATCAGTGTCAGCGGTTGTCAAGAGCAATTCGTGGCCAATGGCGAAGTGGTGGTCTTCGACGGTTTCCTCAAGGTGTATCGTGAATCGACCGATGACGACGACAACAACCAGGTAGAAGAGGCCTCACATGTGTTGCCCGCCATGAAAAAGGGTGACGAACTCACCCGTCGCGAGATAGTAGCCACACAACGCTTCACACTCGGTCCTGTGAGATATACCGAGGCAAGTCTGGTGCACAAACTCGAAGAACTGGGTATCGGCCGTCCGTCAACCTATGCGCCGACCATCAGCACCATCCAACAGCGCGACTACGTGCAGAAAGGTGACAAGAAAGGCGAAGACCGCACCTATATTGTCGATACGCTCAAAGGCACCAAAATCACCTCAAAAAACAAAAAAGAGATTGTAGGCAGCGACAAGGGCAAACTGTTGCCCACCGACATCGGTATCGTGGTCAATGATTTCCTGCAGAAATATTTCCCGTCTATCATGGATTACAACTTCACCGCAAAAGTGGAGACGCAATTCGATAAGATAGCCGAGGGTAAGGCCGACTGGACCGCTATGCTCAAGAAATTCTACAAGGAATTTGAGCCGACTGTGGAGAAAACCATCAATATACGCGCCGAGCATAAAGCCGGTGAACGCGAACTGGGTATCGACCCCAGAAGCGGGAAACCTGTCTTCGTGAAAATCGGACGTTACGGACCTATTGTACAGATAGGCACGGCCGAAGATGATGAAAAACCGCGTTTTGCACAACTGCCCGCCAACCAGAGCATGGAGAGTATCACCCTCGACGAGGCACTCGAACTCTTCACACTGCCGCGCACCATCGGTCAGTATCAAGGCGCTGACGTGACCATCGGTGCAGGACGTTTCGGTCCATATATCCTTCACAACAAGAAATATGTGTCACTGCCTAAGACGGAAGACCCTCACACCGTGACCATCGAGACCGCTATCGAGCTGATTGAGCAAAAACAGCAACAAGAGCAGCAACGGCACCTCAAGAAGTTTGAGGAAGACGAGAAGATGGAAGTGCTCAATGGCCGTTATGGTCCCTACATCGCTTATGACGGCAAAAATTACCGGCTGCCTAAGGCGAAGCATGCCAAAGCCGCTGAACTGTCCTATCAGGAATGCATGGACATCGTGAATGCCACCAATAGCAAGAAGAAATAAGGACGATGACACGTATCATCATCATCGGTTACATGGGCGCCGGGAAAACAACCGTGGGCCATGCGCTGTCAAAACAACTGGGCATCCCCTTTTACGACCTCGACTGGTATATCGAGACGAGGATGAGAAAGACTGTGGCGCAGATTTTCGCTGAAAAGGGTGAGGACGGTTTCCGCAAAATCGAGTACAACATGTTGCACGAGGTGGCGGAATTTGAGAATGTCATCATCAGTTGCGGCGGTGGAACGCCCTGTTTCTTCGACAACATGGACTACCTCAACGGCCAGGGCGAGACTATTTATCTGAAAGCGACACCCGACGTGCTCTACAAACACCTGAAAATGGGTAAGACCGTCAGGCCCCTGTTGCTCAATAAAACACCCGAGGAAACGCAAGATTATATCCGACAGCAACTGACATTACGCGAGCCTTTTTATACGAAAGCGCGCCACATACTCGATGTCAACCTGCTCGACAACTACGATAAGATCAAAATCTCTGTAGAGAGAATCAAGGAGATGCTGCATCTCTCATCAGAAAATAAAGAGAATATCTAAAAGATAAGTTTTTTCGAAACTACCCATCAATTAAACCGCCTAAATACAACCATCATGAAAAAGTGGACCATTGACGACGCGAGAGAACTTTACAACATCAACGGCTGGGGAACCTCCTATTTCGGCATCAACGAAGCGGGAGATGTCTATGTCACACCTTGTAAAGACCAGACGCAGATAGATTTGCGCGAGATAATGGATGAGCTGGCACTGCGTGATGTCACCTCGCCAGTACTCCTGCGTTTTCCAGATATCCTTGACAACCGAATCGAGAAAACGTGGAGTTGTTTCAAAAAAGCCGCCAATGAATACGAATACAAGGCGGAAAACTACGTGGTCTATCCCATCAAGGTCAACCAGATGCAGCCGGTGGTAGAGGAAATCATCAGCCACGGACGGAAATTCAATCTGGGACTGGAGGCGGGCTCGAAACCTGAACTCCATGCCGTCATCGCTATGCAATGCCAGAGCGACAGCATCATCATCTGTAACGGCTACAAAGACCAGAACTACATCGAACTGGCACTGCTTGCGCAGAAGATGGGCAAACGCATCTTCATTGTCGTGGAGAAACTCAACGAACTGGACATCATCGCCAAAATAGCAAAGAAACTTGATGTAAGGCCCAATATCGGCATACGCATCAAACTGGCTTCCAGCGGCAGTGGAAAATGGGAGGAAAGCGGCGGCGATGCCTCAAAATTCGGACTTACGGCCAGTGAACTGCTCGACGCCCTTGAGACGCTCGACAAAAAAGGTCTGCACGACTGTCTCCGACTCATCCACTTCCATATCGGTTCGCAGATCACCAAAATTCGCCGCATACAAGCCGCATTGAGAGAAGCCTCTCAGTTCTATATCCAACTCCATAAAATGGGCTACAACGTCGATTTCGTGGATTGCGGAGGCGGTTTGGGCGTTGACTACGACGGCACACGGTCGCCCAGCAGTGAGAGTTCGGTCAACTACTCTATTCAGGAGTATGTCAACGACTGTATCTATACCTTTGTGGAGGCCTCTAACAAGAACAACCTTCCCCACCCCAACCTCATCACTGAGAGCGGGCGCTCACTGGCCGCGCACCACTCTGTGCTTGTCATCGACGTGCTTGAAACGGCTTCTCTGCCTGAGATGCCTGAGGAGTTTGAGCCCGACGAGACCTCTCACCAGTTGGTAAAAGACCTCTACGAGATTTGGGATAACCTCTCACCGCGCAATGTGTTGGAGGACTGGCACGATGCTGAGCAGATACGCGAAGAGGTGCTTGACCTCTTTGCCCATGGTATTGTGGATTTGAAGACCCGCGCTGAAATCGAGGCGATGTATTGGAGCGTATGCCATGAAATCAATGCGCTGGCCAAGAATCTCAAGCATATCCCCGAGGAACTGATGAATATCGACAAGTTGCTGGCTGACAAGTATTTCTGCAACTTCTCGTTGTTCCAAAGCCTCAGCGACTCTTGGGCCATCGACCAATTGTTCCCCATCATGCCTATCCAGCGGCTCAACGAGCGTCCCACCCGAAACGCCACACTGCAAGACATCACTTGCGACAGCGACGGTAAGGTGGCCAACTTCGTGACCAACCGTCACAATTCGCACTCGCTGCCCGTGCATGCACTCCGTAAAAACGAGAAATACTATCTCGGTGTGTTCCTCGTAGGTGCATATCAGGAGATACTTGGCGATATGCACAATCTTTTCGGTGACACCAATGCCGTGCATATCTCCGTCAAAGACAGACAATACCACATCGACCAGATTATTGACGGTGAGACTGTCGAAGAGGTGCTTGAATATGTGCAGTACAACCCCCGCAAACTCGTCCGCCAACTCGAGATATGGGTCACCAAGAGTGTCAAACAGGGTAAAATTTCTCTTGAAGAAGGTAAAGAATTCCTCTCCAATTACCGTTCAGGACTTTATGGATATACTTATCTAGAGTAAACTCACCCTGCCTCTCCCCCATACCCCTACCCAAGAGGGGAACACACACTTGAATCTACATATCAACTTTCAATTATGAAAAAAGATTTCCTAACCATTGTCAAAGTTGGCGGAGCCATTGTTGAAGACAAAGAGCAATTGGAACTGCTGCTTGACAATTTCAGTGCTATCCCGGGACATAAGATTCTTGTGCATGGTGGCGGTCGCCGGGCCACACAGGTGGCGGCTCGGCTCGGTATAGAGAGTAAAATGATCAACGGACGCCGTATCACAGACAGCGATATGCTCGAAGTGGTGACGATGGTTTATGGCGGACTGGTCAACAAAAACATTGTTGCACGATTACAAGCGCGCGGAGTGAATGCCATCGGGTTGACCGGTGCTGATATGGATGTGATACGTTCGCACCGCAGACCCGTGAAAGACATAGATTACGGTTTTGTGGGCGATGTGGACCGTGTGGATGCCGACCAACTCGAAGTTCTGCTCGAAAAGGGTATCACTCCTGTTTTGGCACCCCTCACACACGATGGTCAAGGCACCATGCTCAACACCAATGCCGACACCATCGCATCGGTGGCTGCACAGGCACTTGCCGACCGCTATGAGGTGACACTCATCTATTGTTTTGAGAAACCCGGCGTATTGAGCGACCCTGATGATGACACATCTGTTATCCCCCATATCACACGCGAGGATTTCACACGGCTTACCGCCGACGGCACCATCTCGGGAGGCATGATACCCAAGATAGAAAACGCGTTGCAAGCCGTTGAGGCGGGTGTACGCCGCGTCATCATCACCCTCGCCACAGCCATCGACGGTCAGCACGGCACGATTATAGAATAGACAGGAGTCTCTATTGGGCCCATAGGCCTAAAAAACCCAAATATCCCAAAAAGAAAAATCCGGGTCCTTTCTCAGGGCTCGGATTTTCTTTCGTTAGTATGTTATGAAAAATTTGAGAGAAATTGAAACTTCACAGTTTCAGAATTGTTTTACTAAACATGATTTTATAGAGAAAGCATAGAAAAATGTCTTATCTGATGCTCATAGGGATATGAGCGGCACTATCAATCTTCACGCTGTCGGCTCGTGCTACGGAGATACCGTCTGCCTTGGGCTCTTCTATGGTAGCCACCTCGTTTTGAGCAGGTTTGTCAGTATGGCGCAATGCCACGGTGACAGCATTACCAAGGGTGAGGATGACCGCCACGACCGCCACTGCCTTGAACAGGGGTTGCAACCGCTGGGTCAGTTTGATGGTGCGGGCTTTGACGGTCTTCTTTTCTCCTACGAGTTCCATCATGCGGTCGTCGAAGTCATCGCCGAGGGTTTCCTCATGGATGGAAGTCTGCTCGTAGGTGAACAAATCCTTGTAGGGCAAGAGGGCTGCGGGCACTTCTTTCTGGTTGAAGAACGTTCTGAGAATCTGCTCTTCTTCCATAGTCGTCTCGCATTGCCAGTAGCGATCCAAGAGTTGTTCGATGTATTGATAGTTCATCTTGTTATGATGTTTCTATTTGCTGATATTTTTGTTTGACAGCCTGCCGGGCACGGAAGATATTGATTTTCACTTGGTCTTCGCTGATGTCCATGATGGCGGCGATTTCTTTGTAGGTCTTTCCTTCGAAATCGCGCAGTTGCATGCAAGTGCGTTGTTTCTCAGGCAGTGCGTTCACGATGCGTCTCACCAGTTCTATCCTGTCTTTTTGGAGCATTTGCTCGTAGGGAGTGGTAGTGGCTATGGCACCATTTTCGAGTTGGATGTCGTCGAGCGACTCGTTTTGGCGGTCTTTTCGTTTGATGCGGTCGAGCGCCAGATTTCGGCAGACGGTGAGGCTATATGCTTCGATGGATTGGATGTCTTGCCATTCGTCGCGTTTGTTCCAGACTTTTATCAGTGTATCCTGCACGATGTCTTCGGCGTCCTCGTGTCTGAGAGTGATGCGAAGGGCGAGCCGGTAAAGCACGTTTTTCAACGGCAGCACATCGTTTCGGAAACTGATATTTTTCATCTTCTCTCTATGGGTTGACGATTACACGGTATGGTAAGTTACAGGGTTTAAGGATTTTTAACAAACTGGTGGTTTAGGGGTTGGTCGTATAGTTTTTTCCGAGTATTCCGAATGTTAACAATTGTCTCAACTCCTCAACTCCAACACTCCTCAACTACTTTATTTCTTAAACATGTTCTTAATCCAGCGGATGTTGTCTATCCATTGGATAATTGGCCCGATGACGGGCAGGGCGCGCGCTCCGGCCCAGCGCAGACGGTTC
>JAEEGL010719319.1_pt1 | contig 16144 bp, 11 predicted proteins | sample 9134231 | NCBI WGS metagenome assembly JAEEGL01 (sample SAMN16246548, study PRJNA631951) | gut metagenome | biome: gut microbiome; feature: rumen; material: fiber-attached | host: Bos | place: Iran: Karaj | collected 2018-10
AGCCCCCTTAAATAAGGAATGAGAAAGGTAAGGAAATGAAATCTACAATAGTAGAAATTAAAAAGCCCCCTTAAATGACCTCTACTGGGACATTATGGAATCCAATCTACAATAGTAGAAATTAAAAAGCCCCCTTAAATCCTAATATTGTACTTCTTCTTTTCTGAATCTACAATAGTAGAAATTAAAAAGCCCCCTTAAATGTATATCAGAAATATGAGAACAGGCAATCTACAATAGTAGAAATTAAAAAGCCCCCTTAAATTTTTAGCTGCTTTAGGAATTTTAGGAACTATCTACAATAGTAGAAATTAAAAAGCCCCCTTAAATATCTGAGGAGTACAGTTAGAAGAATTAGGGATCTACAATAGTAGAAATTAAAAAGCCCCCTTAAATACACGCATCATGAGTATAGCTCTAGTATCTATCTACAATAGTAGAAATTAAAAAGCCCCCTTAAATTATGAAGTATTGTTCACTCAGTATACCTCAAATCTACAATAGTAGAAATTAAAAAGCCCCCTTAAATTAAAGAAATTCCAGAAAGAAGGGATGATAGAATCTACAATAGTAGAAATTAAAAAGCCCCCTTAAATTATATTCATCTGTATTTCCTATAGGTAAATCTACAATAGTAGAAATTAAAAAGCCCCCTTAAATTAATATCGTCGGTTAAAACGTAGTCATTATCTACAATAGTAGAAATTAAAAAGCCCCCTTAAATAGAATACCCTTTTTGGTAAAGGGTTTAAAAATCTACAATAGTAGAAATTAAAAAGCCCCCTTAAATCAAAAAAATAATCAAACAAAAAAATAATATCTACAATAGTAGAAATTAAAAAGCCCCCTTAAATTCGGTATGGATATAAGCAGTCCTGAAGATATCTACAATAGTAGAAATTAAAAAGCCCCCTTAAATATAAATAAAATAAGAAAATGATAATTCCGTATCTACAATAGTAGAAATTAAAAAGCCCCCTTAAATGAATATTGTAATCAGTTGAGGGAAGCTATCTACAATAGTAGAAATTAAAAAGCCCCCTTAAATTGATTTCAGGAACTGGACAGGAATAGATATCTACAATAGTAGAAATTAAAAAGCCCCCTTAAATATAGGTTAATAAATTTGTTGTAAGTCCAGATATCTACAATAGTAGAAATTAAAAAGCCCCCTTAAATATAACAGCTATACCATTTGTCAAGTTTGCATCTACAATAGTAGAAATTAAAAAGCCCCCTTAAATACATAAAAAAAAATGACAAAGAATCCTGTAATCTACAATAGTAGAAATTAAAAAGCCCCCTTAAATGATAATGTCATATACGATTCAGTTAATTATCTACAATAGTAGAAATTAAAAAGCCCCCTTAAATATAGAACTTGAAAGAAAAGTATTGACAAAATCTACAATAGTAGAAATTAAAAAGCCCCCTTAAATAGGAGTCAATATGTCAAAAAGCCTAAGGGGGCTTGCAAAAGTATGTAATATTTTTATAATCAGCAAATTAAATGAGGTAAAAATCTCGCGTTAAAAATTGTTAAGCCGGAGATATTTTACCCCCTTGGGATTTGGCTATGTCAAAGAGCCTGAGTGCCAATAGGTTGGCGGTTTGGAAAAAGTAAAGAGTACTTTGTTTTTCCTGAGCAAATTTACAAAAAATCTCGGATTTTGCAATAGGAGGTTGAAAAAATAATTATAGATACACCACATCTGTATCTCTGTGTATTGCATTGCCAAATTTTCGGACGCTCTTTTTGTCCACGTCAAAAATCAGCACCGAATCGCCGCCGCCAAACTTGGGCGACCAATCGGCGGTGATTTTCTCTATCAGGTTGTTTAACAGGCGGTTGACGTTGACAACCTCATACACGGAGTATTGCAGCCGTATCGCGCCGCTCCGCTGCAGAAACTTGGAAAACTTGCCCCGAAGTTTTCCATTGCTAATATCATAACTAACTACCAACATAATGCAATCAGATTAAAAATTGTGGATACTTCCTTGTCTGCGTTTCGCACATAAAACTGCGGTAATACTCGCGCACAAATTCAAAGACATCGCCCTTGTGCGGTATTAGCGCATCGTAAAACATTCGGTAATACTCGCCGCATTTGTCGTATTTGAGTTTGTACTCGCCGTTGTAATTGTTGAAATCCTCGACCTTGACATCGCCCATTTCAATCGCCCTGCGCACCGTGTGCTCGATGATGCACCTGAAAGGCTCTATCAAATCGCAGATGAGGCTCTTGCGCCTGAACCACAAGCGATGATATACGCCTATATAAATATCGAAACCAAACATCCGCACAAAACATTCCACGTAATTGAACAAAATCGTATAGCCGATGTCGAGCGTGGTGTTTATGAAGTCGATTTTGGCGCGGGGCTTCCTGCCCTGCCAATCAAACTTTTGGAAATACGCCCCGAAAAACAGTTTGGCGGCGTTGCCTTCCACGCTTAGGAGCGTATTGTACTCTGTGATGCTTGGCAGTTTTGCCAAAGCCGTCTCTATCTGTTCCCTTGCATACATTACAGCCTTATTGCGCTCGCGAGTTTTGCGTAGTAGCGTCAATTGGTTGGTCAACTTGTTGGCAACGAGAAGTTTGGCAATGGAAATATCGTTCCTGTCCAATTGGTATTGCCGCTGCCGGAGCAGAAAATTTCCTTCTGAAATGTTAGACCAATAGAAAACCGGGTGGAGGTTGAACCTCGTTACCACAATGGCGACATTGTGATATTTGCACTTGTCCAATAGCGGCGTAGTGATAGAAATTGGTCCCGTAACAAACAACGCCAAGACCTTTTGGAATGGGATTTTTGTAAGCACCTTCTTGGCGGTGTTTTCGTCGGTGTCTTCCAAAAGCAACTCACCGTTTGAAACCCGCAAATTTCTATTGTTCAAGCAGTGGACAACAAAAATTGTCCTGTTTTCTATGTCCTTGTGTGTAAACATAATCAGTCTTCGTTATAAACGTTGTCATAATCGGTAAAGTGGCACAGGTTGCAGTAGATGCAATGTGTGCATTTCTTTGTGTTGATTTCTATCTGTTGCGAAAAATCAAATAGCCTGAACTTCGCTATCAAGTTTTCCAAAGTGGTTCTGTCCTCGCAATCAGGGATTTTTACATCGTGAAAGACGTCCTTTGATCTTTCGTAAATCGAAAATCTTTCCACCTGGTATCCCATTTCGGTCAGGCAGTAATATTGCGCCCAAAGTTGTACTTTCTGTCCGAGGAAAAGGCTGTCGCCCACCTTGGTTTTCAGTTCTACAAGATGTTTTTCGTCTTTTCTATACAAATCGATGACGCCCATCAGACCGAGTTCGTTGGAAAAAACTTTGAGGCTCTGCACATCGTTTTCGTTCTTGGAAAAAGTTCGGCTGTCGATTTCCCTGTGCGCTGCCTTGCCCTTCACCTGTGGCGCAGCCACAAAAATATCCTCATCCATATCCATAAACGCATTGTGCAGGTATATGGAGTACGGACAGAACAAAAAATCGTTCAACGCGGTGATATTTATGAAGTTGTCGGGCATAAAGTTTTGGTTTATGCCCGCAGTGATGCAAAAATGGTGCAAAAAAGGACTATCTTGGACTATTATTATACAATGCTTGTCTTAACCTCCAATGCTGTGGATCTAATATTGAAAACAGAGTTTCAAAAATTTTATAATAATCCACTCCCATATTTGACATGTTTAAGTCATCAGTGGGTGCTATATAGTGGCTACCAGTATTGAACATAGCGACAAACGAATTGTACACTCTCAACTCGTCATTACTAAAATCGGTATTGGGTTGTTGCTGCAAATTATTGATAATGTCAGTTGCAGAATCATTCTTTCCAAGCCCTTCAAATTTGCCATAACTTTCTAGAATTCTGCGGCATATATTTGGAAGTATTATGTTCGGCAAAGGTGTAATACCATCTTGGGCCACATTTTTAGTTGGGTCTGTTAGTTCAAAAAATGTATCCCATAATATAGTATAATCATCTTTAATAAAGTCCTTTCCTATTGCATCAGAAATATATCTGCGCATCCCATCCTGTTCTATACATTTTTTATAAATATAGTGCAAAGACATTTTTTTGGGCGCGAAATTAATACGATAAAACAATTCGCGTAAGAAAAATGCATTATGTGTTAAAACCATTCCTTGGCTTATAAATTGATGTTTAAATGTGTAAACATCACCCCTTGTATGTCCATCTAATTCAAGTAAATCACATATCAAATTGGAAACCAAGAATATAGAATTAGAATCCATACTTGTGATTGGGTCGTCTATCAGTATGATTTTGTTTTTGGGATTTAACGCTTCATTGTAATCGTCAAAGCCAAGACATAATTCATAAAAATACAAAAAGGCTAACAAATGTTTTTCGCCTTCACTAAGAGTTGTAAACATGTCTTTTGTGTTATCACAAAATGTCCGTGTTACAATAAGGTTGTACATATTTTTCTTCTGGTTGATGATACCGCCTTCAATGTTCACTTCCAATTTAATATCAAAAAAGCCATACATAGCCAAATAATTGTTGATTTTATCCGCAACATATTGAGGATTTTTTATGTCCTTCAACAATTTCAATCTTACAATAATGTCGTCGATTTTTTTAGTAATTTTGCTAATTATATGGTTGAAAACATTATTGATTTTGTTTTCATCTATGTTTTCAAAAAAAACGTTATTGTCCCTGTAATTTTTGGGGTCTAAACCATTGTCTCTAACTTCATCTAATTGAGATGTAAGAGAAAAATAAAGGTAATAGCAGGGCCATGAACAAGTTAATAATTCGACGAAATTGTCAATAATATTCACGTTGACCTCGCACAATTGTTTTAAGAAGTTACCAGCTATGGTACTCACCGCGTTATCTCTGTCAATGCGGTTTTTGAAGTCATTGTAGAAATTTTTAAGACTTGCTTTGGTTACTTCTGACAATCCGTTATTTTTCAATTCTTTAAACGACTCTTTTTCCAATAGAAAGAAATCTTTATACTGTGAACAGCCGTTTATTTTATCGTTGAAAGCATCAGTATAGAACAACGCACCACCGTTGAATACTTTAACTTGCGAGGTAACGTTTCGTAATACAAGTGTATTTTTAAAGGTTTCATATTGTATGATAGCCTCTTCCGCTTGTCGTTTTTCGTCCGCATCTGACTTCCCCGTGGTGATAGACAAAGTACCTTTTTGCTTTTCAAATCTTTCCTTGACAAATTGTTCATCAAAGCAAAGCAATTTCTCATCTGTTACCCATACAATATTATTGGTTCGGGCAGATATTTCTTTATCACTCTGCTCTTTAATAAAGGATTTTATAGATGATTTCCCCGAACCATTAGAACCATAAAAGAGGTTCACCGGACGGAATGTGCTTGAACGTTTAAAATCAAAAGTAACACCTTCGTTACCGTATGATTTGTAATTTTTTATTGTAAATGACTTTATCATAATTATTTTTTTTAAAGATTTATAAACTGATTAATTATTTTAAGAAAATCTTGCTCCGTGATTACTTCGCGATTTTCAATTTTATCTTTGCACTTATCTCCCTTAACAATAACGATATTGTATTTTGAATCGTATTTTGTACGGAAGAAAATATTATTTTGATTCAGCAAATAAATAATAGCACGACCTTCTTCGTACATTTTCTGTTCACGTATTTTACCAAGTTTAACATATTCCTTGTATTCGTTTGATGTTTTGTCTATTTCACTCTTTTTAATAATATTTTTATACATATTAGAGAGTTCTTTATATCTTTCTTCATCAAATTCTGCAATGTTGGTGTCGAACTTTTTATTTGGCTCAACCAATACTCTTTGAATATTGGTCAACATATTATCGTTAAATTTGGGGTTTAGTATATAATATTTTCTCTCTGCATTAAAAGAAAACTTAACAATATTGAATGCAGCAACGGCATCATTAGAGTTAAGCCCCAATGCTGTATCACTTTGATTATTGTAACCACACTTTACGCATTTAAATATATGCTGCTCTTTATCCTCCAAATATTTAATGTCGTTGCTCCCTTTATATGCTTTCTCGCCACAGCAAGGGCACAAAAGACTTGTGTTTCCTTCGGGAACATATTTAATAATGCCTAATTGAGAAATATCATTCTTACATATTTCGCCTCTATTCCTAATCGCTATTAATTCGCTTGCAATCGGAACAACACCTTGTTCTCTGAATCCACTAAGCAAAGCCCTTTCAAGAAGACGATAAATATCTCCTTCATTATAGATTTTTTTGGATTCAACCTGATTTGCATCAAAATCTTCAAAAGCAAGATAACACGGGTATTTATTATATATATATTTCAATACTCCAATCATGTTACCAACAATCACTTTCTTTACTTTATTGATGGCGTCAAGATTTGCTGCCGAATCCATTGAAAACTGATAATTGAGTTTTTTGTATTCTTCTTTTGCATTGTCGTAAAATGATTGAATTTCAGTCCATACATCTGTGTAGGGATGTATGGCTTCGTAGGTTTTATTAAAATGATATATTGTTTCTGCACCTAACTTAATAGTATAGTCTTCATTAGGTTTTAATGCCGGATATGAATTGTCGTTGTCTTTTTGAACTACCATTTGCATTGCTTCAATAATCCTACGCTTTGCGTGTAAAATTCTCAATTTTTGATTAGTTTTAAAATCACCACATTCAACTATTACACCACATATTACCTTAGCGGTAGTCAAATCTAATGAAACTACCTCGTCTTCTTCAAACAGCAAATTCTTAATTTCGTCAAAGTTATAAGTGGGAAAAACTTTGTTAAACAGTTCCTTATTCAAAAAATACGACGGATTTAATAAAACATAAAATTGTTTTTTTGAATCGTTCTTTTTATTTATATACGGTAATGCAAAATTGTATAAGTTAATTTTTTCACCATTTTTTAACATCACATAATTATCCTGATTTTCAAAATTATACACATCTTTTTTAAGACGAGTAATTTTGAAACGTTGCGGTATCACATTTCCGTCTTCTTTTTTAACCAAAGTGATTGTTGCCAAATCTTTGGTGCCTTCGTCAATACCAACAGCATAATGCAAAGATTTTAATTTGTTGTTAAAATCTTCCACATCATCTATTTTTTGGGCTATATTCTTATATGCTGTTTCAATTCTTTGCTTGTCTGCATTAATGGTGAATGTTGTAACAAGTGTAAATTGCTCCTTGATGTATCGATTATGCATCTCGTAGTCAATCCCTATATTTTTATAAATATACGGGTCATGATTTTTAATAGCATGTTCTCTTGCATTTCTCCATAAGATCTTAATCTCAGGATTCAGCCTTGTAATAAAACTATCATCATTCCAATAGTTTATCCAGTTTTCAGTCAAAGGCTTACGATTGACTTTCGGATTTCGTAGTTCCTGTGAAGTAATTTTAAAAAACAATCCTTCAGAAAACTCTTTCATGGTGTTCTCAATATTAGCATCCACTTTCACAACACGCTTATAGCATATCGAATTAAGTTTTGCTTCAAAATCCTCAATACTCTTAAATCTCATATTGACAAATGTAGAGATCTCATAACTAGATAAATCCAATTCAAAATAAATTTGATTATTGGATACAAACTTCAAAACTTCTTGATAAAATTGAATTTCATTTTTTTTAATATCTTTTTCAGATTTTATATAACAATATTTAAAATTCTTTTTTCTATCAAAAAGTCTTTTAAACGATTGTGTTCTAAAGACAAGTTCTTCTAAATATTTCAATGTAAGTGTATTATTGGAAATTACAGCAAGATTTCTCTCAAAATCCTCATCACTGTCAAATCTTACTTTTTTCAATGCTAGAATGTTATAATTGGATAAATCCAACTCGAATTCTTGCTGATTTTTGAATACAAACCACAAAACCTCTTGATAAAATTGAATTTTAAATTTCAAAATATCGTTTGGGGATTTGACCCATGAAAATTTAAAACTCTTTGTGTTATCAAAAAGACTTTTCTTGAACGAGGGCGTATCAAAGACAAGTTTCCTTAACGACCTCAATGTTAAGGAATTAATATAGTACAATCTTGCGGATTTGGATTTAACGTCGTCATTTTCAAATTCAGACAATTTATTTTTGAAAATCGACATTTTTTCCCTACTAATCAAATACAGCCATCTATCACTGTTAATATCTTCGTAAATAAATGACCAATATCCCAACAATTCACAATTTGTTTGGTCTTTCTTCAATCCATTCAAATCCTGTTTCAAGCGGCCCTGTTTTCCTGCGAAAAGCATAAGGAAACGACAAAATTTCTGATAATATTTTAATTTGGTTAAATTGCTTTTTAATTTTTCCTGCAATTCTTTTAGAGATTTCTTAACTTCGTCAGTTAGCAGAGTTCCCTTCTTTACCTGTATTGTTTTATTGACGAAATATGAATCTAATTCTCTCTCAATACTTTCCAACTCATCATTATTATTACTTTCATCGTCCTCATTTTGTTTATTCTGTATGTCAAAACGCTGTTGCTTCAGTTGGATATAGTGTTTTAGTTCGCCTGTATTGACAAACTGCAACAATACTATCTTAGAGTCTTGATCTATTGCATCAATTTCCTCTTGTGAAACACTTTCCTTTGATTCCAATTTTTGAACAGCCTCATTGAACATACGGAATTGAAACGAACGCCAATTCTTCAAATGAGCAACAAGGTCATCATAATCATACTCTTTATTAAAATATATCGTTTCTGTTCTTACTTTATCGTTTTTATTCTTTTTTTGGTATTCATACGTTGTATCATTGCGTAATAAATTTGCAATATCAGGATCTATTTCTTTATTAGATTCAAGCATGGCCAAACTTATTTTTTTGTTTTGCAGTTGATACAGCACATTACTGATTTCTGACGTATATTTTTTGGGTCTTTTATTAATTGTGAAATAATTAAAAGACGCACCTAGCACAAATAAACCATTACTTTGATTTGGAGCATATACCTGTTGAAGATTCTTAATGGCATTTTCTATTTCTGTTTGCTTATAATATAAGGTCAAAATAGATTTGTTGATTTCTCCATTCGTAGATTTCAATGCACCAATAAATGTAAATGCTAATTCAAGCGTTGTACGCTTGGATAGTTTCCATAGTTGGTCTGCAATAATAGTTTTTTTTGTGTACAAATGAGTTTTCGCATCATCTACCACAAATTCACCAAGTCGATTAAGAATATCCTTAAACTCTATTAACCATTTTTCGTTAAAATAGGTTCTAACATAATCAAGTTCCTTGATACTAACCTGTTTAACACTTGAATGGCTATTATATGTGCGATTGAAGAAGTCGTTTTTCATATAAGTCTTTAACCACCTATATTTAACCGACAAATCGTAATTCCACTTCTTCTGTTCCACATCATTAAATATGATATTCTTAAAATCTGATAAGAAATGCTCTAATTTGTCAACTAAATCACTAATATTAGCAAAGTCATTGTTTTTTTTCTTTGACACAAGTTGAGACACATCAAAGAGAGGATTAAGTTCCAGCTTGAACCTAACCGTCTTTGTTATCTGATATTTTGTACTGTTTGTGTCCATACTATCTTGCTTTATTTTGACACCGCAAGTTACAAAAACTTTTCATTCCTTGTATCTTAAATTATGTTAAAATTTTAACATAAATAAACATTGATATTATCTTTGCGACACATTATATAATATATACAACAACAAAAATTATGACCTTCTCAGAATCCATAATGTCTCGCTGCATCGAATTAGCAAAAAAAGGTGCGGGCAATGTGAGCACCAACCCGATGGTTGGTGCTGTCGTGGTGCATAATGGCAGGATAATAGGCGAGGGGTATCACCGGAAGTACGGTGAGGGTCATGCCGAGGTGAATGCCGTCAACTCCGTAAAAGACCCGAAACTCCTGCCTGAATCCGAAATATATGTGAGCCTCGAACCATGCGCACATTTTGGCAAGACGCCGCCGTGTGCCGATTTGATTATCGAAAAAGGGATAAGGAAAGTGTATGTCGGCTGCCGAGATCCATTTAATCAGGTGGACGGCAAGGGCATCCAAAAACTAAGGGCGGCGGGCGTGGAGGTCGTCGTGGGCGTATTGGAGAAGGAGTGCCAGGAATTGAACAGGCGGTTTTTTACGAGCGTCAATCTCCGTAGGCCTTACGTAATATTGAAGTGGGCGCAGAGTGCCGACGGATTTATCGACAAGGATTGTAAGCCCGTGCGTATTTCCAACCATCAGACCGAAATCCTCAATCATAAATGGCGCAGCGAGGAGGACGCAATTTTGGTGGGTTACAATACCGCCATGCGCGACAATCCGAGCCTTACCAACAGGCTTTGGGCGGGCAAAAATCCGCTGCGAGTGGTGTTGGATAGGGATTTGAAGTTGCCAAGGGATTTGAAAATGTTTGACGGTGCGTCGCGTACGGTGGTCTTCACGGGCAAGGAAGTGGAGGCAGATTTGTCGGGCGTTACGGTTGTTAAGATAGATTTTGGACGTGGCGATGTGGCGGCGCAGGTATTGGGCGCGTTGTACCAAATGAAGGTGCAGAGCCTTATTGTAGAAGGCGGCGCGAGGACGCATCAGATGTTTGTGGATGCCGGGCTGTGGGATGAGGCGAGGATATTGATGTCGCCTACGATGCTTGGCAGCGGGACGAGGGCGGCAGATTTGCGCGGCGGTCGGGTGGTTGACACCCAAAAAATCGGCGACAACTTTTATGAAATGATGTGGTATGTGCCTTCGGGTTCGTCGGCGGGCGGTTCGAGCGAGGAGTAGTCGTATTCGTAATATTCGTAGTGGAGCGGGATGAGTTCGTAGCGGCGGCAGGTTTCGATGTTTTCTGGGTCGTGGAAGTCGTAAAACCATCGCACGGTAATCTTGTCGCGCTGCGGGCTGCTGTGGAAAATGTCGAGGATTTTGGCGATTTCCTTGGCAGACGAGGTGTTGAAGTACAGCAACTTGATGTCGAAACAGAGGGCGTCAAAAGGCTGCTGCACGTATTCTACAAGCCATGTGATGATGGGGTTGTAGAACGCGTGCGAGTCTTCCGGCAGAGATTGCCCCCTGAGGCTGAATTGCTTGGTTTTGCGATTCAGTATCACTTCGGGCGTGTCTTCTCCCATTGGTATGTAGATGTCGCCGCACATGTCGCTTGTTGTTTTATATTACAAGTTGATGCTCGTGGATATTTTGAATAGCGAATACTTTTCGTCCAAGGCGGTAAAGTCGTATTCTATCGGGTTTTTGCTCTTTTGACGCATCTCTATGAGCCCGAGCCCCGTCTCTTTGCTTGTTACCGATTTGAAGTCAAACAGCCGCGAATTGTAGAATCGTTCGCGCCCCTTGTCGTCGAGGCTGTTGATGTGGTCTATTTTTTCGCGGAGTGCGGGTATCTTGCTGTTGGCTATGTAGTTGATGGTGGTCAGGTAATATTTGTGGTTGCGCTCCGAGATGTAGAATATGCCCTGCGAACCGTTGTAGCCTTCTATGTTTTGCTCGCCGTGGTGGATGATGTTTTGGAGCATTTCCACCATGAGGCTCACTATTTTTTTCTTGATGTTGGCGGTGCCGTCCACGCGGTTTTTCATTATGGATACAAGGCTCAGGAGGCTGTCTTGGTCGAATATCGCGCTGTATATCAGCAGTATCGAGTTGCTGATGATAAAGTTGTGGAGTTTCACCATGTAGTTGAGCGAGAATATCGACGCCTCGCCCGTGGCGGGTGTGGATGTTTCGGTGAGCGAGGATGTCTTGATGTGGCTGTGGAGGTAGAAGAACGAGTGTTCGTCGTCTATCTTCTCGATGTCGTAGCTGAGTTTGTTGCCCGACTTGCGCACCATCTCGATGAGTCCAAGGCCCGCGCCGCCTTTTTTGGAGAGTTGCCCGTTGCCGAGCACCTCGCGGTAAAACTTGTCCAGGTCGGCCTGATCCATGCTGTTGATGCGGTCGAGCTTGGAGCGGAGGGAGTCCACTTTGGCGTTGTCGATGATGTTGCTGGTGGTGATGTAGTACCAGTCTTTTTCTTTCTGGATAGAGAACATTGCGGAGTTTTCCTGTGCGTCGTCCTCCTTGTTGTCGCCGTGTCGCGAGATGTTCTGTATGCTCTCCACCATTATGTGGAATACGCGCTTCTTGATTTTGCCCGAAATTTTCTCGCGGTCGATGTTCTTTTCGGCAAGGGACAGGATGTGCTGCTGCAAGTTTTGTGTAAACTCGCCCCGGTATATATAGTTGAGGTCTTCCTTGCCCGTGGAGCGCATGAGCTCCGCGAGGAAGTCCCTTGTAGCGATGTCGTTGCCTTGAATCATAATAATAGCGTTTTTAATTGTTCGTTGATTATTACATCAAAATCCTTGCCTTAGTTTGTCGAAATGTAAAATTTAATATGGAAAATTGACAAAATGTTTTGCTTTTATTATTAAAAAAGGATGGCTACAACGGTCTGCTGCCGTCTGCCATCCATGCAAAATGTTGTATGTCAATGATTTTAGAGGTACGCCTTCAGGAGCGTGCTCCTTGAAGTGTTGCGCAGCCTCCTGATTGCTTTTTCGCGGATCTGGCGCACGCGCTCACGGGTGAGCCCGTACTGGTCGCCGATTTCCTCGAGGCTGAGTTCCTGACATCCGATGCCGAAGGAGTATTTGAGGATGCAGCGTTCCCTCTCGGTGAGAGTGGAGAACGCGCGCTCTATCTCCTTGCTGAGCGATTCGTTCATCAGGTTGCCGTCGGCTACTTGAGAGTCGGTGTTTTCGAGAACGTCGAGGAGGCTGTTTTCCTCTCCCTGCACGAATGGTGCGTCCACGCTGACATGCTTGCCCGACACCCTCATGGTGTCCACAACTTTCTCCTGCGGGAGGTCGAGGATAGCACTGAGTTCCTCTGGCGACGGTTTGCGCTGGTGCTGCTGCTCGAAGTCGGACACTGCCTTGTTGTACTTGCTGAGCGAGCTTACTTGGTTGAGAGGAAGACGTACTATGCGCGACTGTTCGTTGATGGCCTGCATAATCGACTGGCGTATCCACCACACGGCGTAGGAGATGAATTTGAAACCTCTGGTCTCGTCAAACTTCTCCGCAGCTTTAATCAATCCCAAGTTGCCTTCGTTGATGAGGTCCGGCAGACTGAGGCCTTGGTTCTGATACTGCTTTGCAACGGAAACTACAAAGCGGAGGTTTGCCCTCGTGAGTTTCTCGATTGCCGACTGGTCGCCTCTTCTGATTCTCTGCGCCAATTCTACCTCTTCCTCGACGGAAATTAACTCATACTTGCCGATTTCCTGCAAGTACTTGTCGAGAGATGCGCTCTCTCGGTTGGTGATTGACTTTGTGATTTTTAGCTGTCTCATAGTCGTTGTTAATTAAACAAATGAGTTAATTGTAATTGACGGACAGTGTGGGTGCATATTCCACCCTGCCCACGGTATTTAACGTATGACAGCGAAAAATGTTACACAAAAAATGTGATTTTATATTTTGTTAATATATGTGTAATTATTTGTTAATAAGAGAGATGGGTTTGTTAATTTGATGTTTGGTTTTTCATGGTAACTTCGAGTTGCGGGAAGGGGATGTTGACGCCCGCTTTTTCGAGTGCTTTTTTGCCGTTTTCCATGTTGTGGTAGTATATCGCCCAATAGTCTTTGGGGTCGCAGTATGTGGATTGCTTGATGCTCACGGAGTTGTCGCCGAGGGCAGATACTACGCAGGCGGGGGCGGGGGCTTTTAACGCGCCGGGTGCCGATGCCGCCACTTCGGTAAGTACTCGTTTGGCTACGTCGATGTCGGCGGAGTAGTCGATGCCAAATTCGATGTCAACACGTTTGCGCCCCATCACGTTGTGGTTGACGATGTTGCCGTTGCTGAGCGAACTGTTTGGGATGTATATGGTGAGTCCCTGCGCGGTGGTGAGTTTTGTGGTGAAGATGTGTATGTCGCTTACAACGCCAGTATATCCCTGTGCTTCAATGAGGTCGCCCACTTTGTAGGGTTTGAATAGCAGTATCAGCACGCCGCCCGCGAAGTTGGACAGCGAACCCTGCAACGCCATGCCTATCGCCAAGCCAGCCGCGCCGAGCATTGCGATGAAGGATGTGGTCTCCACGCCCGCCATCTGCAGTACGGAGAGTATCAGCAGGATTTTTAAGATGATGTTTATCAGCGATTTGAGGAAGTTGCGCAGGGAGAGATCCACGTTGCGTTTTTCCATCATTATTTCGGTGAGGCGTATTATTTTTTTGATGAGCCAGAATCCTACTATCAGACCCACTATTGCCAATATGAGTTTGATGCCGTAGGTGAGGGACAGCTCCACGAGGTTGTCCCATATATGTTGGAAGTTGACGTTCATGGTGTTATATTGTGTTAAGTTTTGCTTGATGCCGCAAAGGTAATACAAATAATGAAAAATCCAAAAAAAATTTGCCTGTAAGATTTCTTTGCTGTACATTTGTTTTTCAAAAATAACAGGATAATTATGACATCATCAAGAAATTCTTTCAGCGGGCAACTCGGCTTTGTGCTTACGGCGGCGGGCTGCGCGGTGGGATTGGGAAACATCTGGCGGTTTCCGTATCTGGCGGCCAAGGACGGCGGCGGCATTTTTTTGCTCGTATATCTGGTGCTGGCGGCTACGTTTGGCTTTACGCTCTTGACCACCGAAATCGCCATCGGACGCCGGACGCAGCAGTGCGCGCTGTTTGCTTACAAGGCGGTGCATCCGTCGTTCAGACATTTGGGGACTGTGGCGTGCCTTATTCCGGCGATTTTGCTGTCGTACTATTGCGTAGTGGGCGGATGGGTGATGAAATACGCCGTGGCGTTCTTGACGGGCAGCGGACACGAAACCGTGCAGGAAGGATATTTTGGCGGCTTTATTTCGTCGCAATACGAACCACTGGTTTATATGGCGGTTTTTCTCGGAATCACCGCGCTGATTGTAAGCCGTGGTGTCAATAGCGGCATCGAAAAATTTTCCAAGACCATCATGCCCCTACTTTTCCTGATGATAATCGGCATCGCGGTGTTTTCGCTTACGCTCTCGCATACCGACGGCGATGGCAACGTGCGCACAGGCTGGGAGGGTCTCAAAGTGTTTGCCGTGCCAGATTTTGCAGGTCTCACCCTCGAAAAACTTTCTGTAACTTTCCTTGACGCCATGGGGCAACTCTTTTATAGCCTGAGCCTTGCGGCGGGCATCATGGTATCTTACGGGTCGTATGTCAAGAAAAACGAAAACCTCGTGCAGAGCATCAATAGGATTGAGTTTTTTGATACATTGGTGGCGTTTTTGGCGGGATTTATGATAATACCGGCGGTGTATGTCTTTGGCGGCAATGAGGGCTTGGAATCGTCGGGACCTGGGCTGATGTTTATCAACGTGCCCAAGGTGTTTGCAGAACTTGGGACGGCGGGCAGCGTCGTCGGCATAGTTTTCTTCGTGATGGTTGTTTTTGCGGCGTTGACGAGTTCCGTGGGCATGATGGAGGCGTTTGTGTCGAGTTTCATGGAAAAATTTGATGTCTCTCGGCGCAGATGTTCGTGGATTTCGTTTGGCGTGATAGCGGTGTTTGCCGTGGTGGTATGCTTGGGTTACAATGTTTTGTATTTCGAATTGCCGCTGCCCAACGGTGTTAAAGCGCAGGTGCTCGACCTATTGGATTACGTGAGCAACAATGTGATGATGCCCGTCCTCGAGATAGACACGTGCATCCTGATAGGGTGGGTGGCAACGCCCGATTCCATCGTGGACGAACTCACTGCAAACGGCGAAAAATTCATGCGCCGCAAGTTGTATTTTGTGATGATTAGGTACGTGGTGCCGCTGTTGCTGGGAGTGCTGCTGGTAAAATCTACGGGGCTGGTGTGAAAAAATGCGGTTTATAGGTCAAATTGCAGGCTGAAAAAAACACATATAGTGTCAATGGGTCAAATTGCAGGCTGAAAATTCACCTGTTTTTATCAACCATTTCAACTTCTTTTTTATCTTTGCAATTGCGGCTTGAAGCATATCGGGGCAATGCTGGGGAGCAACCCCGTAAGGAATAGAACCGCGATTGAGAAAAGCATCAGGAGGCTGCGCCATTTAGAACGCGTAGCCTCCTTTGCTTTTCTTTATCCCAA
>JAEEGL010729819.1_pt1 | contig 16144 bp, 11 predicted proteins | sample 9134231 | NCBI WGS metagenome assembly JAEEGL01 (sample SAMN16246548, study PRJNA631951) | gut metagenome | biome: gut microbiome; feature: rumen; material: fiber-attached | host: Bos | place: Iran: Karaj | collected 2018-10
CGATGGTGAAGCCGACGGAGAGGGCGTCGATGGAGGTGGCCACGCCTTGCAGGAGCAGGGTGCCCGTGGATTTGCGGGCGGCGGCGGACGCGTCCTCTTCCTCTTCGCGATGAAGGCTCTCGCGGATCATTTTGATGCCCAGGAACAGGAGCAGGCCGAGGGCGATCCAGGGGATGAATCGCTGAAAGGACGTGAAGATCTGTTCCAGCAGCTGTACGCAGCCCCAGCCGATGAGGGGCATCAGGAACTGGAAGCCGCCGTAGATGCCGGCAATAAAAAATGCCCGGGAGCGGCGCATGTCCGTCTCTTTCAGACCGTCCGTCACGGAAACGGAGAAGGCGTCCATGGCCAGGCCCGCGCCCAGAGAAATATTCTGTATGATGAAGGTGAAAATGTTCGGCATGCCCCCAGTATAATCTCCGCTTTCCTCTTTGACAAGCGTTTTTCCCCTGTGCTATACTATATATTCCTTTGTGCTGCACTATGTGTTTGCCGGACGGCGGACGGCGCGACAGCCCCCCGCGTCCCCGGCACGACTGACGAGGTGACTTATGAAACTTATCGCGGGACTGGGCAATCCCGGTCAGCAATATGACAATACGCGCCACAACGTGGGCTGGCACGCCCTGGACGAAGTCGCCCGGCTGACCGGCATCCGGATCTACGTCAACCGGAACGGCGGCCTGACCGGCACCGGCTTTTACAAAGGGGAAAAGCTTCTGCTGGTGAAGCCCCTCACGTATATGAATCTGAGCGGGGAGTGCATCGCGCCGTTATCCCGCTATTACAAGATCCCGCCGGAAGACGTTTTCGTGATCTGCGACGACGTCTATCTGCCGGCGGGGCAGCTGCGCATCCGGCGCAGCGGAACGGACGGCGGCCACAACGGGCTAAAGAACATCATCCAGATGCTCGGGAGCAAGGAATTCCCGCGCCTCAGGATCGGTGTGGGTCCTCAGCCGGAGGGCGTGGACCTGATCGATTTCGTGCTGCGCCAGATCCCGGGGGATCTGCAGAAGCCGCTGGCGGACGCGGAGACCCGCGCGGCGCAGGCGGCGCTGCTCTGGGCGGAGCAGGGCCCCGGGCCGGCCATGAATCAGTACAACAAGAAGATCGAACCGAAGGATTAAGGACGCAGAGCCCATGGCGAAACGCTTTGACAGTTCTCTGAAAACTCTTCCCGAATACGACAAAATGGAACGGGCGCTCCTTTCGGGAGGCGCCCCTGTCTGCGTGAGCGGCTGTGTGGATTCCGAGCTGGTGCATCTGGCCCGGGAGCTGACCTCCTCCGGCGGCCGCGTCTTGTTCCTGACCTACAACGAGATCCGGGCCCGCGAGATCTGGGAGGACGCCCAGACCTTCTGCGACGGCGAGCCGCGCCTGTATCCCGCCCGCGACCTGCTCTTCTCCCAGGCGGATATCCGCGGCAGCCTGCTGTCCCGCCAGCGCATGCAGGGCTTAAAAGCCCTGTTGGAGGAGCCGGACGGCTTCGTGGTCTCCACCGTGGATGCCCTGCTGTGCCGCATGATGAAGCCCGCCGAGCTGAAAAAGGCGCGCCTGTGCCTGGAACCCGGCGACATCTGCGAACCGCTGGATCTGGCGCGGAAGCTGGCCGAAATGGGCTACGAACGCGAAAGCACCGTGCGCATGCCCGGCGATTTTGCCCTGCGCGGCGGGATCCTGGACGTGTTCCCGCTGACCCTGGAGAACCCCGTGCGCCTCGAATTCTTCGACGACGAAGTGGATTCCCTGCGCAGCTTCGACACGGAAACGCAGCGCTCGCTGGAGAATCTGGATTCCGTGCACATCTATCCCACCCAGGAGATCGGATCCGCGGCCGCGTCCCTGATCGATTACCTGGGCGCCGGAGATTTCGTGATCCTGGACGAGCCGGAGCGCATGGAGGAAAAGGCGAAGGCGGTGGCGCAGGAATACCAGGAAAGCGCCGTGCGCCGCCTCCAGGCCGGACAGGCTGAGGAGCTTCTGTCCCTCTTCGATCCGGCGGAGCTGTGGCGCCTGCTGGAACGGCCCCGCTGCCTGATCCTGACCGGCCTGCAGTACCGGAACCGGCCGGTGCCGGCGCAGAAGTCGTTTTCCGTGGAAGCGCGGTCCCTGCACGCCTACGGCGGGCAGATCGAGCTGCTGCTGGCGGATCTCAAAAAGATGGTCCGCGAGGGCAGCCGCATCATCCTGCTGTGCGGATCCCGCAGCCGCGCCCAGTGGCTGGAGAACCGCCTCGGCGAGGAGGATCTGCCCGCGTTCTATGCGGAGACCGTCAGCGGATCGCTCTCGCCCGGCCAGATCCTGGTCACGATCGGCAGCATTCACAAAAGCTACGAACTGCCCGCGCTGCGGCTCACGGTCATCGCCGAAGGCGACCTGTTCGATAAGAAGAAAAAGCGGCACCGCAGGAAATATAATCAGAACGGCAGCGGCCTCACCCGCATCAGCGAGCTGAACGTGGGGGATTACGTGATCCACGAGGACTGCGGCATCGGCATTTTCCGGGGCATCGTCCAGAAGACCGTGGACCACACGGTCATGGACTATATCCTGATCGATTACCGGGACGGCGGGCAGGTGTTCACGCCCGTGTCCCTGATGAACAAGATCGAAAAATACGCGTCCCGCGACGTGGAGAACCCGCCCGCCTTAAGCCGGCTGGGCGGCGCCGAATGGCGGAACACCAAGGCGCGGGTGAAGAAGGCTGTCGGGGAGATCGCGAAGGACCTGGTGGCGCTGTACGCGGCACGCCAGCAGGAGCACGGCTACGTATTCAGCAAGGACAGCTTCTGGCAGAAGGAATTCGAGGACCATTTCCCCTACGAGGAGACCGAGGACCAGATCCAGGCCATCGAAGCCGTGAAGGCGGACATGGAGAGCCCCAAGATCATGGACCGCCTCATCTGCGGCGACGTGGGCTTCGGCAAGACGGAGATCGCGATCCGCGCCGCCTTCAAGGCGGTGCAGGACTCCAAGCAGGTGGCGTACCTGGTGCCCACCACGGTCCTGGCCCAGCAGCATTATCTCACGTTTTCGGAGCGGATGAAGGAATACCCGGTCCGGGTGGGGCTGCTCTCCCGCTTCCGCACGCCGGCGGAGCAGAAAAAGACGGTCGCGGACTTAAAGAGCGGCGCGCTGGACATCGTGATCGGAACGCACCGGCTGCTGTCGAAGGACGTGTCGTTCAAGGACCTGGGGCTGCTGATCATCGACGAGGAGCAGCGCTTCGGCGTGTCCGACAAGGAAAAGCTGAAGAAGCTGCGGGAAAACGTGGACGTGATCAGCCTGACCGCGACGCCCATCCCGCGGACGCTGCACATGAGCCTGATCGGGATCCGGGACATGAGCATGCTGAAGGATCCGCCCATGGACCGCCTGCCCATCCAGACGTACGTGGCGGAATACAATGAGGAGATCGTCCGCGAGGCCATCGCGCGCGAGCTGGCCCGGGGCGGGCAGGTGTATTACATCTGCAGCAAGGTGAAGAATATCGAGTCCGTCACGGCGCGGCTGCAGGAGCTGGTGCCGGACGCGGTGGTGACTTACGCCCACGGGCAGATGCGGGAGCGCGAGCTGGAAAGCATCATGTACGATTTCGTGAACGGCGCCATCGACGTGCTGGTGGCCACGACCATCGTGGAGACCGGCCTGGACATCCCGAACGTCAACACGATCATCATCCAGGACTCCGACCGATTCGGCCTGGCCCAGCTCTACCAGCTGCGCGGCCGCGTGGGGCGCTCCAACCGCACCGCCTACGCGTTCCTGTTCTACCGCGGCGGGCGGATGCTGAAGGAGGTCGCGGAGAAGCGGCTGGCGGCCATCCGGGACTATACGGAACTGGGCAGCGGCGTCAAGATCTCCATGCGCGACCTGGAGCTGCGCGGCGCCGGAAACCTGTTGGGCGCGGAGCAGCACGGCCACATGCAGGCGGTGGGCTACGAGCTGTACGCCAAGCTGCTGGGCGAAGCCGTGAGCCGCGAGAAAGGCATCGCGGAGCAGATCCGCTTCGACACCACGGTGGAGGCGGACGTGGACGCCCACATCCCGCCCGGCTACATCCCCAACGAGGGGCAGAAGCTGGAGATCTACCACCGCATCGCGGACATCGAAACGCAGGCGGATTACGACGACGTGCTGGACGAGCTGATCGACCGCTTCGGCGACATCCCGCGTCCCGTGGACAACCTGATCAAGATCGCGCTGCTCAAGGCGCGGGCCCACCGGCTGTACGTCACGGAACTCAAGGCCGATCTCCAGCAGATCCGCCTGACCTTCCTCCCCGAAGCCCCGCTCGATCCGCAGTCCTTCATCCTGCTCCTGCAGGATCAGAAGGGCCGCCTGCGCCTGAAAGCCGAGGAAGCCCCCGTCCTGACCATGCCCCTCCGCAAAGGCGAAGCCGTGAGCGGACAGGCTCTGCTGGTGCAGGTCGGCGATCTGCTGACGCTTCTGGAAGAGCGCCTGCTGACGCCTTTTCCGGGCGGGATCTGACAAAGGAACCGTCTCCTCGTCAGCTTCTCCGGGGCAAAATCTGACAAAGGAACCGTTCCCCTGTCAGAATTTTGACGGCGGGCGGAGATTTTGCGGGAAATTATGCTTGCCATTTCGGGAAAAAGGTCCTATAATAAAGCGGTTTACGAACCGTTGGAGGAAATACCATGAGAAAGATAAAGAGCATTATTGCACTTTTGCTGGTCACCGTGCTGCTGCTGTCCGGCTGCGGCGCTTCGAACAAGAGCAAATACAGCTCCGTCGTGGCGGCGACGTACGGCAGCGAGCGCACCGTGTATCTGGACGAGGCGAACTTCTGGCTGCGCGCCGGAGAGCTGAGCTACAGCTACATCATCAATATCTATAAACAGCTGTACGGCGTCACGGAGAATACCTTCTGGGCTTCCGAGAGCGGCCGCCGGACCCAGACCTACGGCGACAGCCTGAAGGAAGACGTCATGGCGGAATTCCGCCAGGTCTTCATCCTGCTGGATCACGCGGGCGAATATGACACCGCGCTGACCGACGAGGACCTGTCCCGCATCGACAAGGCGATCGCGGACATGAAGGCGTCCTACGGAGGCAGCCTGTTCAAGGAATCCATCATCGGCCCCTTCGGTGACGAACAGCTGAAGGAGTCCCTGAAGCTCCGCTCCCAGGCCATCAAGGTCTGGCACGGCGTACGCGAGCAGGCGACCACCAATGTGACGGATGAAGAATGCAAGAGCTTCACGCTGCAGTTCTTCCGCATGGACGATACCGCCTCCACCAAGGACGGCGAGAAAGAAGTGAAGGGCAAGGCGATCGCGGACCTGCTGGAAGCGGCCCTGAACGCCGGCAAGACTTTTGACGAGCTCAGCAAGACCCACAACAGCCTGTACACTTCCAAACAATCCTTCCGCCGCAATGACACCGAGCAGACTTCCCAGCTGTTCACCGTCGGCAAGGACATGCTGGAAGGTCAGGTCCGCCAGTTCACCGACAACTCCAGCGGCAAGGACATCTACTACGTCGTGAAGTGCATCTCCGCCGATGACGCGGACGCCGCGCTCAAGGCCCGCGAGGAACTGGAGAGCGAGCAGAAGGAAGCCCACTTCAACGAAGTGTTCGCGGAATGGCAGAAGGCCGCCAAGAGTTTCTCCGTGAAGAACGCGTTCATGCAGCTGCCGCTGCCCGGGGATAAATAAAGAAAGGCCCGAAACCCTTTTTCCCACACGCAAAAGCGAGGCCCGAAGGCCTCGCTTTTTTGATGTCGTTTTTTCTTACACCGGCTGCGTGACTTCCTTCAGCCACGCCGCCTCTTCCGCGGTCAGGCCGTCCTTCAGGCGCTCATAGACCATCGCGTGATACGCGTTCAGGGCGCGGCGCTCTTCGGGGCTGAGTTCCTCCGGAAGGAGGGCGGCCAGGTCGATCGGGCAGAGTGTCAGGTGCTCAAAGCGCATGAAGCGGCCGTATTCGTTCTCTTCGTCTTCCACGCAGAGCAGTTCGTTTTCGATGCGGATGCCGTGGGAGCCTTCGATGTAGACGCCGGGCTCGTCGGTGGTGACCATGCCCGCTTCCAGCGTCACCAGGCCGTCCATCGTGGCCGGTTTGGACCAGCGGAAGCCGTTGGGGCCTTCATGCACGTTCAGGACGAAGCCGATGCCGTGGCCGGTGCCGCAGCGGTAGTCGATGCCCAGATCCCAGACGGGGCCGCGGGCCAGGATGTCCAGGAAATAGCAGGTGCAGCCCTTCAGGAACTTCGCCGCGCCGAGCCGCAGCATGCTCTTCAGGACCGCGGTGTAATGGCGCTTCTGCTCCTCCGTCACCGGACCGAGCGCCATCGTGCGCGTGATGTCCGTGGAGCCGTCCTTATACTGGCCGCCGGAGTCCACCAGCAGGAAGCCTTCGCGCTTCAGCATGGCGAAGCTTTCGGGGGTGGCTTTGTAATGCATCATGGCCGCGTTGGGGCCCATGGCCGCGATCGTGTCGAAGGACAGGTCGAACGCGCCGGCGTCGCGGCGGCACTGCTCCAGTTTGTCGCTCACGTCGATCTCGCTGAGGCTTTCCAGATCAGCCTGATGATACAGCCAGTACAGCCATTTCACCATGGCGATGCCGTCCTTGCGGTGCGCTTCGCGCATGGATCTCTGCTCCGTCTCGTTCTTGACGCACTTCATCAGCGTGGTGGGGTTCACCGCCTCGATCTTCACGGCGTCCGGCGCCAGGTCCGCTTTCACGCGGTACGCGGTCTTCGCGGGGTCGTACAGGACGCTCTTCCCGGCGGACTTGGCCGGCACCGCGTCCCAGAACCATTCGTATTCCGCCAGCGTGATGCCCTGCGCGCGCAGATAGGTCTTCACGTCCTCATTCAGCGCCGCCTGCCGGCAGTAGAACACGCAGGCGTCCGCGGTCAGTTCGATGAAGCCGAAGACCACGGGGGTGTGCGGCAGATCGCCGCCGCGGATGTTCAGGAGCCAGGCGATGTCGTCCAGCGAGGTCAGGTAATGCACGTCCGCGCCGCATTTCTTCATCTCCGCGCGCACCCGGGCGATCTTGGCGTCTGCGGATTCGCCGGTGTATTTTTCTTCCAGGATGAACGCGTCGTGGAAATCCTGTGGCTCGCGGCCCGCCCAGATCTCGCCCGCCAGGTCGCGGCCGGGGGCCAGCTTCGCGTTCTTTCCGGCCAGGGCCTTCTCCCAGCCTTCCACCAGCTTCGCCGTGACGACGCGGCCGTCAAAGCCCAGCGTCTGCCCTTCCTTCACGGTCTCCTTCAGGTATTCTTCCACCGTGGGGACGCCGGCCTGCGCCATGCGCATGAGGCCGAAGCCGCTGCCGGCGATCTGCCGCTCCGCCTGGATGAAATAGCGGCCGTCCGTCCACAGCCAGGCTTCCTCGGGCGTGATCACCAGCGTGCCGGCCGAACCGGTAAAGCCGCTGACGAAGCGCATGCAGCGGAAATGGTCGCTCAGATATTCCGAGCCGTGAAAATCCCCCGAGGGGATCACGTAAACGTCGATGCCGGCGGCCTGCATCTTGACGCGCAGGGCCTGCAGGATGTCCTTATGGGTCACGTTCAGTTCCATGTTTCCTCCTTGCGAAAGGCCGATGAAACATCGGCCCCTCTCCTGATATATCTTTTTTCCGGCCGGGTCTCCGCCCCGCCGGATCGCTCACTCCAGGATATGTTCCATTCCCTGGCTCAGGATCGACGCGATGTGGCCGTCCGCCAGAGAATAGAAAACGGTCCGCCCGTCGCGCCGGGCGCGGACCAGGTTCATCTGCTTTAAGATGCGCAGCTGGTGGGAAATGGCCGGCTGCGTCATGCCCAGCAGCTGGGCGATGTCGCAGACGCAGGTCTCCGAGCACAGCAGCACGTAAAGGATCCGGATCCGGGTGGAATCCGAGAACACCTTGAAAAAGTCAGCCAGCGAGTACAGATCCTCTTCTTCCGGCATGGCGGCCTGCACTTTTCTGACCAGGTCCTCGTGCACGTGGAGGAACCCGCAGACGTCCACGGGTTCCTCCTGCCAGGTCTGTCTCAGGTCCAGGCGCTCCATCAGGAGATCACCCGGATATTGTCCGGGTCGCCCGTGATGCACGTCCCGTCGGCGATCTTGGTCCGGGATTCCACGATGCAGTTTTCCAGCCGGACGTTGTTGCCCACGAAAACGCTGTTCATCAGGATGCAGTTCTTCACGACGCTGCCGTCGCCCACGTAAGCCTTCTTGAACAGGACGGAGTCTTCCACCGTGCCGTTCACGATGGCGCCGCCGGCCACCAGGCTGTTGGAGACTTCCGCCACGCCGTTGAATTTCGCGGGCGGGTTGTCGTCCACACGGGTATGGATGACGGGTTCTTCCACGAAGAAGTAGTGACGCAGGGCCGGATCCAGCATGTCGCGGTTGCAGGCGAAATAGGATTCCACGGTGGCGATGTTCATCCAGTAGCCGTCGTGGCGGTAGCACATGATGCGCTTTTTGTCCAGACTGGGGATCAGGATGTCGCGGACGAAATCCTTGCCCCCGCGGCGCTGGCATTCTTCCAGGATCTGGGTCAGGTGGCGGCGGCGCACCACATAGATGCCGCAGTTCACGAGGCCGTCGGCCGGGCCGTGCTCGTCTTTTTCGGCCCATTCGATGATCCGGCCGGACTCGTCGGTCTTGAGCAGGCCGAAGCGGCCGCTTTCCGCGCGGTTCATCTCCTTGCAGACCACGGTGACTTCGGCGCCGGTGGCCACGTGCTGCTCCAGCACCTTGTTGTAATCCAGTTTATAGACGCCGTCGCCGGAAGCGATCACCACATAGGGCTCGTGGCGCTCCGCAATGAAATCCAGGTTCTGGATCAGGGCGTCCGCGGTGCCTTCGTACCAGTTGCCGTTATCGGGCGTGATCGTGGGATTGAGCAGGAACAGGCCGCCCTGTTTGCGCCCGAAATCCCACCATTTGGAGGAGCTGAGGTGGAAGTTCAGGGAGCGGGCGCTGTACTGCGTCAGCACGGCCACGGTGCCCACGTTGGAGTTGCTCATGTTGCTGAGCGCGAAGTCCACGCTGCGGTAAGTGCCGGCCAGGGGCATGGCCGCCACGGCCCGCCGCTGGGTCAGGGCCTGCATCCGCTCGGAACCGCCGCCCGCTAAAATGATACCTACTGCTTTCATGACCGGACCCCCTTCTTGATGATGTAGGCGCCGGAAGGAAGTGTTCCGTCCGGATAATCTTCTTCACCGGTCTTGCCGATGATCGCTGCGTTCCGGCCCACCCTGACGTTCGCGGGCACGGTGCTGCCGGCCCCGATCACGGTGATGTCGCTGTTGTAGACCCGGGGATCCAGCTGGGACGGGGCGAAAGAGCCCGTGCCGACCTTGGTGTTGTCCCCGATCACGCAGTTTTCCGCCACGATGGCCCGGTCCAGCTCGGCGCCGGCCCCGACGACCACGCCGTTCATCAGCACCGAATCCTTCACCACGGCCCCGGCACCGATCTGCACGTTGGCGCCCAGCACCGAGTGGATCACGGTCCCTTCGACCAGCGAGCCGTCGCCCACCACCGACGAATGCACGGTGGCTTCCCGCGCGATGAAGGCCGGCGGGTAGGCTTCGGAAGCCGTGTAGATCTGCCAGAATTCCTCATACAGGTTGAATTCGGGCACCAGGTCCGTGAGTTCCATGTTGGCTTCCCAGTAGGTGCTCAGGGTCCCGACGTCCTTCCAGTAGCTGTTGAATTCGTAGGTGTACAGGTTGTCGTTCTTGCGGAACAGGTACGGGATCACATGCATGCCGAAATCGCAGCCGGGCACGTGGGACAGTTCTTCCAGCGCGTTCTTCAGCGAGCTGTAGTTGAAGATGTAGATGCCCATGGAGGCCAGATTGCTGCGCGGATGGGCGGGTTTTTCCTCAAATTCGCGGATGTGGCCCGTCTCGTCTGCCACCACGATGCCGAAGCGGCTGGCGTCTTCCCACGGTACGGGCATCACCGCGATGGTGGCCTCCGCGCCGGTCTGTTTATGACGGTTCAGCATGTCCTCGTAGTCCATCTTGTAGATATGGTCGCCGGACAGGATCAGCACGTATTCCGGGCTGTACTGTTCCATGAACTCGATGTTCTGGTAGATGGCGTTGGCCGTCCCGGTGTACCATTCGCTGTCGCCGATCTTTTCATAGGGGGACAGGATGGTGACCCCGCCGAACTGTTTGTCCAGGTCCCACGGGATGCCGATCCCGATATGGGTGTTGAGCTGCAGCGGCCGGTACTGGGTCAGGACACCGACGGTGTCCACCCCGGAATTGACGCAGTTGCTTAAGGGAAAGTCGATGATGCGGTACTTTCCCCCGAAAGCCACCGCCGGCTTTGCCATCCCCTGCGTCAGCGCTCCCAGGCGGCTTCCCTGCCCGCCTGCCAGCAGCATGGCGATCATCTGTTTCTTCATGAAGCATCCCTCCTTTTTGCTTCTTATGGAGATTCATCTTTACTATAACATAGTGCCCGGGAAAAGGGAAGAGGAAAAAACCCGGCAAAAACTGCGCCTGTCCCCGGGGATGGCCCCCCGGAAAGGCCGTCTCCCCGTCCCCGTTCGCCTCTTGCCCTGCGGGGGAAAAAGCGGTATACTGGGCGTATCAATTTCTGAGGTGAGTTATGCGGTTCATACATACAGCCGATCTGCATATCGGGGCAAAGCCGGACGCGGACAGGGCGTGGGGCCCCGCGCGGGAGGACGCCGTGCGGCACGCGCTGGAGCGGTTCGCGGACATCTGCGGTCAGGAGGAGGCCGATCTGCTGCTGATCGCGGGAGACCTGTTCCATTTCCCGCCCACGGAGGCGATGCTGAAGGAGGCGGACGCCCAGTTCGCGCGCATGAAGCGGACGAAGGTGGTGCTGACCGCGGGAAATCACGATTACCTGCGGCCGGGCTGCGCGTTCAGCCGGCACGTGTTCCCGGAAAACGTCACGCTGCTGGCGGGGCCGCAGCTGCAGACCGTATCGTTCCCGGAATGGGGCGCGGACGTCAGCGGCTTCAGCTATGACGGCGAGATCCTGCGGGACAATCCCGCGGCGGGCGTACGGCCGCCCCGGAACGGGCTCAGGCACATCCTGCTGCTGCACGGCGGCGACCCGGATCACGCGCCGGCGGACGTGACGGCGTTAAAGGACGCGGGCTGGGACTACATCGCCATGGGCCACGTCCACCGGCCGTCCCTGAACGAGGCCGGCAAGGCGGCCATGCCCGGGACGCCCGAGCCCTTAAGCCGGAACGAGACCGGCGAGCATGGTTTTTATCTGGGCGAGATGGACGCCGGCGGCCTGACGCTGGCCTGGCGCCGTTTTTCGCGCTTTACCTATACGGACCTGCGGATCACCATCACCCCGGAGACGACCCAGGCGTCGCTGGAAGCCCTGCTGCGCCGGCGCCTTCAGGCGGACGGCTCCGAGGTGTGCCGTCTCATCCTGACCGGACGGCGGGATCCGGCCGTCCGTTTTGACAGCGGCGCCCTGCTGGACCTGGGGCCCGTCAGCGGCGTCATCGACGAGACCTTGCCCGACTACGACTGGGACTTCCTGGCGGAGCGGCCGGAACACGACCTGCTGCGCCGCGCGGTCCGCGAACTGGCGCCCGCCGACGGAGAGGAAGACCCGCTCCGTCAGAAAGCGCTGTATTACGCCCTGGACGCCCTGCTGGCCTCCGAAGGCGGAAAACAGGAGGTGACGCGGTGAAACTGACGCGCTGTTCCCTCGATCAGTTCGGAACACTGACAGACAAAAAATTCGATCTCGCCGACGGCTTCCACCTGATCCGCGGCAGCCGCGGCAGCGGCCGGACCTTCCACGCCGCCCTCTCCGCCCTTCTGTTCGGTTCCGGAAAAGAAGCCGGCCGGGGAGCGATCGAGTGGGAGCGGGACGGCCGGACCTTCCGGGTGGAACGGGACCTGACCAGAACGCCGCCCCGCGCGGCGGCCTGGGAGAAAACGGAAGCCGGCCTTCAGGACATATCCGCGGCGGATCTTCCTCTGCCGCCTTCGCTGTCCCCTCACACCTATTTCAACACGCTCACCATCCGGCTGCCCGGCGCGGGCACGGCGGGATCGACGGCCGGCGAATACCGCCGCCGCATCCTCAGTCTGCAGAGCTGTGGCAATGAGGACATCGTCCTCGGCACCGCGCTGGCGGACCTGAAGGAAAAACGCCGCGTGCTCCGGAAGCAGCTTCAGCCCGAAGCCGCCGCCCGCATGGCCGCCGTCCGCCGCGGTCTGGCCGAGGCCCAGCAGGCCGATTTTTCCGACGCCGCCGAGGATTGGAACGACGAGAAAGAGCGCCTTGCCGACCAGGAAGCCCGCGCGCGCCGTCTGGCCGAAGAACGCAGCCATATGACCCGCGAGCTGCAGGCCCGCCAGGCCCTGCTCAAGGAACGCAGCCTGGATGATCCGGAGACCGTCAAAAAGGATCTGGAAACAGCCTCCGTCCTGGCCGGTTCCCTGGCGAATTTCGAAGAATGCTACGCGGACAGCCGTTTCTTCCCGGGAGCCGTCAAACTGATCTCCTACCTGTCGCTGCCCGTGATGCTGCTGTTTTTCTGGCTGGTGGTGAATTCCTTCCAGACCCAGCGCTATGTCGGCGCCGCCCTGGCCTCCGTCGGCTTTTTCCTGGCCCTGCTGGCCTCCCTCCGCTTCTCCCGCAAACAGGACGCCCTGACCGCGCAGGAGAAGAACCGGAAGATCCTGCTCGGCCTGCTGGAGAAATACATGCCCTCCCACGAAGCGGCCGGCACCGCTCAGGAAGCCGCGGAACTGCAGGAGTATCTGACCAAGGTGTCGGAGACTTTTACCTACCTGGAAGACCGGGAAGCGGTCCTGCAGGACAAGACGGAAGAACTTTCCCGCATCCTGGGCGATAACGAGGCCATCAGCCGGAACCTGGAGGAAAATCTGACCCGCCGCCTGGCGCGCGAACGCTGGGAGGACAACGTCCGGAAACTCCGCGAGGAGGAAGCCGCCCTGAAGCCCGTCCTGGAAAAGAACCAGGCTTTGGAGGAAGAGATCGCGGCCCTGGACCTGGCCGTGGAGACCCTCGCCGATCTCTCGGTCCGCACCGCCGCCGATCCCGGCGCCGCCCTGACGGATGCCGCTTCCCGCATCTTCCGCGAGATCACAGGCGGCCGGTACCGGGGCGTCCGCATCACCGGCGATCAGCAGCTGCTGGCCGAACAGGACGGGGATCTGCTCCCGCCGGAAGCCCTCTCCGCCGTCACGCTGGCGCAGCTCTACCTCTCCTTCCGCCTGGCGATGATCCGCCTCCTCTGGCCGGACGAGCCCATGCCCCTCTTCCTGGACGGCAGCCTCGCTTCCTGCGGCGGCGAATGCCTGGCTTCCCTCGTTTCCTGGCTCCGCGGCAGCTACCGCGGGCAGGTGTTCCTGTTCAGCTGCCCGGAGGACGAAGAGACCGTGCCGCGGGATCCGGAGATCCCGTTCCGGAAGATCACGCTGGAATAATTCCCGCACGGACACACGCGGACAAAAAAAGAAGGGGCCTCCCTTCTTTTTTTGTACCGGCTTACTTCTCCGCCTCTTCCCGCTTCCGCAGCCGCTGCGCGGCGTCCAGGGCGGCGTCCTCGTCCACCACCGTCACCAGGCCCGCTTCGTGAATGAGCTTCAGGGCGGTCTCGCGGTCCGTTTCCTTCACGCGGATGTAATAGACGTCCCTGTCGGCCGCGCCTTTCGCGCCGAAGTTGCGGGGGTCCAGTTTGGCGCCGCAGCCGCCGCAGGCGACGACGTCGGCGAAGTAATGGCCCGCGGAGATCTTCAGGCCGCCGGCCTTCAGGACGTCCGTCAGCTGCTGCCAGGTCTCCCTGTCTTTCTTCTTGTAGATCTCGGTTTTTTTCTCGAACATGACCGCTCCTTTCTTCTCCTATCCTCTCCACTGGATCAGTTCCTGCTCCAGCAGCGTGCCGGCTTCCTGCGCCAGCTGTTCCATATGTCTGATGCGGACAAAATGATTGCCGTAAATGGTCTTCAAAGCTTCCAGGTGGGAATGGGAGCCGGTGAAGACGGCTGCGATGCGGATCCCTTTTTTCCGCAGATCCGCTGCGGCCGCCGCCGTGTCTTCCGCCGCGGCCGCGCCTTCATAGCTGCGTTTCAGAGGACTGCGGCCTTCCGGCGGCATTTCCGTGGAATCGCTCGGATGCGCGTCCGTAAGCACCAGCAGCAGTTTCCGGGAGGACGGATCCTCCCGCAGGGCCTCCAGATATTCCAGGCTCCTGAGCGCCAGGCCGTCGCGGTTCCAGCCGCCCGCGAAATACTGCAGGATCGGCGATGCGGCGCGCTCTTTTTCGTCCTTCAGGATCTGCAGGACGGTGTACCCGCGCAGGCTGCGGAAGCACAGGACGCGGACGGGGATCCCGCAGTGCATCATGCTTTCCGCCAGCATATAGGCCTGGGCGGCGATCATTTCCTGGGACCGCGTGCGGGAAGCGGACGCGTCCAGCAGAAGGTCCACGGACAGGTCCGGCCGCGGATCCTGCGCGGGTTTCAGGAACACCGCCGGGTCCTGCAGCACGGGCATGCGGTACGCGCGCTCCCCCATGAGCCGGCCGCGGACGCCGGTCTCCGGCAGTTCCTGCGCGAAGTTTTCCAGCATCACCGCCAGACGGGCGGAAAGGCTGCGGATGCCGGCCTGCACCATCACACGCTCTTTTCGGATGAAGTCCGCGTTTTTTCCGGCCTGCTCCGCCGCTTCCCGGGCGAACAGCAGGGCTTCCCGCTGCGCCGGGTCTTCCTTCTCCCGCCGGTTCCCGGTGACCCAGAGGCGGCAGAGGGCATGCGCATCGCGGCACAGGACCTTCTCCATGCGCGCCAGTTCCCGCGCGGACAGGCAGGGGGGGCCGAAGCAGGCTTCGATATACGCCCGGTCCGCCTCTTCACGGGCGCGGGCCGCCTCCATCCGCCGGGCGCTTTGCCCGCCGGGGGCGTCTTCCCACTCGCCCCGCTGCAGCAGGGAATCCCGGTGGGACCGCTCCCTCCTCAGAAAGAGGCTGCGGCCTTCGGAAGGCCGGTGCGCGCCGGACAGGCGGAAATCACGAAAGCGGAAAAACTCCGTCATGATCTCCCGCAGGGCGCGCAGCGCTTCCGCCGGTGTCAGGTCGCCGGACAGTTCCAGTGCTTCCTTCAATCGTTTTTCTTTCGCAAAAATAAACCGCGGTTCCCGGCCCAGCACGGTTTCCCAGCGGGCCGCCTGCTGCTGCAGCAAAGGACCGCCGGCCATCATCTGCTGGCGGGACAGACCGCCCCGGCCCGCAAAAAACTCCGCCGCGCATTCGCGCCTGAGCGCCGCCAGATGGGGCCGCAGGGGCAGTTCTTTTTCATACACATACTGTTCGATGCCCAGCCACGCGATCCCGTCGAACAGGGCGGCCCGGCCGCTGCCGGACCAGGACTGAAACAGCGCCGTCAGCGGCTCGCAGCCCAGCCACTTCACCGCCAGGCCGACCACGGTGTTGCGGTAAAAGTCCGCGCACCCGTCCGGCCGGTATGACAAAAAAGGCGGAGTTATCGTATAATCCTCCGCCCCGTTCCAGACCATGCCCATGGCCCGGCGTTCTTCGGTGCTCATGGCAGGCGCGGGTCTCACGGTCAGCCCTCCGCCTTCGTTTCTTCAAACAGTTCGGCGCCGGTCAGATCCATCGGCAGGCGCGCCCGGATCACGTCCCGAATCAGGTCCTGCTCCAGCGGATCGAAGACCTTGCCGCAGATGCACATATCCAGCGCGTCGCCCGAACTTAAGCCCCGTCCCATCAGGCGGAGCGCGTCCAGGATGCCGCGCAGGTCCAGCGCGCGGTCGGAGATCTCCGCCGCGGCCGCCTTCCGTTCCAGATCGTAAAAGAGCCGCATGAACTGCTCCCCGGGCTGCGGCCGCAGATCCGGGAACGTGGTCTTCAGCAGTTTGCGGAAGTCTTCCTCCCCGATCACCGGCATGTCCAGCACAGCGAAGCGCGAGCAGAGCGCCGCGTTCAGTTCCCTCGTGCCCGCATAGCCATAGTTCATGGTGGCGATGAAGCGGGTCTCCTCTCTCAGCGGGACCCTCGCATACCCCGGCACGTCCAGCACGCGCCGGAAGTCCAGCGCGGCGTGGAGCACCGCGAGAGCTTCGTTGCGCGCCATGTTGATCTCGTCCAGGACGCCGAATCC
>JAEEGL011386078.1_pt1 | contig 16144 bp, 11 predicted proteins | sample 9134231 | NCBI WGS metagenome assembly JAEEGL01 (sample SAMN16246548, study PRJNA631951) | gut metagenome | biome: gut microbiome; feature: rumen; material: fiber-attached | host: Bos | place: Iran: Karaj | collected 2018-10
ATCAACAAAAACTTGAAGAAAAAGAATTAGAACATAATCAATTAAAAGAATTAAAACAAATGGAAATAGATGAACAAATTAGAAAAGAAAAAGAAGCTAATAAGAAACTTATTATTTATATCGTTGGTGGTATTCTTTTAATAGTAGCAGCTATCATTCTTATATTAGTATTAAAATAAGACTCTAAGAGTCTTTTTTATATTAATAATTATCAATAAAACTTAGTAATTACTGAAAACATTAAAAAAATTACAAAAAGTTGCAAAATCAAAGAATCGCATGATATATTGTATGTGCTTCAAATGAAGTATGTTGTTTGTATTTGTTTATTAGTCTTTATTGTTTTATTAATTTTCTAAAACTCCTTTCTTTAAATACTATCTTTATGATAGTATTTTTAGTTTTAAATTATGATATAATTTTGATAGGAGATGGATATGGGATTTTTTGATAAATTATTGAATAGAAGAAAAATTGTAGAGGGAAAAAAAGAAGAAGTATTTATAGAAGAAACTAAAGAAATAATTTCAGAAATAGATAATAGAAGAATTATTGAAATGCCTAAAGTAGAAGACCCTAAAAAAGAAGAAGAACCGGTTGTAGTTATAAACAATAATTATCAATTGCCCACAGTTGATATTTTGGATAAGCCTAAAAAACAAGATATAGATAATCAATCAAATATTGAGAATAATATAAAGACATTGGAAGAAGTCTTACAAGAATTTGGTATTATAGGTAAAGTAATTGCTGTATGTGTTGGACCATCAATTACACAATATGAATTAGCTTTAAAACCAGGATTTAGAATTAATAAATTAATGAGTATAAGTAGAGAAATTGGTTTAGCAATGGCGAAAAAAGATGTACGTATAATTGTTCCATTACCAGGAAAAAACACAGTTGGCATTGAAGTTGCTAATGATCATCCTGCGACTGTATATATCAAACAAATAATGGAATGTTATCCCGATGATGAAAGAACAAGAAATAATAAATTACTTATTCCTTTAGGTAAAGACCTTGTAGGTAATGTTAAATTTTGTGATTTAAATGAAATACAACATCTTATAGTAGCAGGAGAAACCGGATCAGGGAAATCAATATTCATAGATAGTGTAATAGCAAGTATTTTGATGCGTTCAAAACCAGATGAAGTTAAATTGATGCTAATTGATCCAAAGAAAGTAGAACTATCTATGTATAATGGTGTTCCACATTTACTTCGTCCAGTTGTAACAGACCCAAAGAAAGGGTCAGTTGCACTTCAACTTATTGTTCAAGAAATAGAACATAGATTTGATGTTTTAGAGCAATCTAGTACTAAGAGTATTGAAACATATAACGAATTAGTTGATAAGAATAATAAAACTCTTCCTGAAGAACAACAATTAAAGAAAATGCCATATATTGTTGTAATTATTGATGAAATTGCAGATTTAATGATGGTAGCTGGTAAGGAAGTAGAAGAATCTGTTATGCGAATTACTCAATTAGCACGTGCGGCTGGCGTTCATTTAATTATAGCAACTCAAAGTCTACATAAAGAAGTAATTACTGATTTAATTAAAATAAGTATTCCAGCTCGTATTTCATTCGATGTGGCATCAGCTGATGAATCAAGAGCAATTATAGATGTTGAAGGTGCTGAAAAATTATTAGGAAAAGGTGATATGCTTTATTTACCAAAGAAAGATATTGACCCGATTCGCATTCAAGGAGCTTGGATATCTGAAGAAGAAATGCATAGACTTATTGATTATGTATGTAATCAACAAAAAGCCTTTTATGATGTAAGATTTGAAAATCTTGAATCAGAAAAATATGAATACACACTTGAATCAGATTCAAATTCTGAAGAAGAGTGTGACGATCCATTATATAATGAAATAGTAGATTTTGTTATTGAACAAGGAAAAGCATCAGCATCGTTGTTACAAAGAAGATTTAAATTTGGTTATAATAGAGCAGCTTGTGCTATAGATTTACTTGAAGAAAGAGGTATCATTGGACCAGCAACTGGAGATAGTAAACCTCGTGAAGTTTTAGTTAAATATGGTAGCGATGATGATGGAGATTTGTTATAATATAAGTAATCTTATAAAGAGAGATGGAGGGACTAGCCCTATGAAATCTCACCAACCTATTAAGTTAGGTGGTAAAGCTAGATCTATAAGGTAACTAATAGTAGAAAAATAAAATACTTAGAGTTATCTAAGTATTTTTTATTTCCTTTATAAGATTAGAAAGGAGATAGTAATATGGTAACTGTTGATGAGATGCTTAAACGATTATATAAAGTTGTTAAAACAGACGAAAAAGATATTATGGTATTACCATTTGGAAATGCAAACAAATATGATGTACTTGATTGGATAATTAACTTATCTGATGAAGAATTCAATGTTTTATTAAAAACACCAATAATTGTTCAAGCAAAGATCTTTTACAAAAAAGTAAGAGAATTTAATAAATAATTTTTAAATTTACGCCAATTGGTACATTTAAGAAAATTGTATGTTATAATCTATTTGCTTGTAGTAATACAAGCAAGGCGTTTTTAAGTTTTATTTTATATGTTGTTTGAGTTTTTCACTTATTCAACCAAAACGGAAGAGTATTATCGAAAGATAATATTCTTTTTGTTTATTTATAAAAAAAGTAGTAATTCTAAAAATTAATGATATAATATTGGCGGTGATTGAAATGAAGGACTATTTATTTAAATATGAACTTAAAGATGCATGGAATATGCCATTAAGAGGTATTGTTATATCAAATGATAATAATGGTATTCTTTTTGGTTGTGGTAAGAAAGAAAAAAATATATCTATAAATATCGATAATATTAATTCTATATTAAATAAATATATAGATGAATTAGAATCAATAGATTTATTTGAATTACCATCACCAGGTGTATTAGATGGATATACTAGTTCATTTAGTTTTAAATTAAATGATAAACTATATAATTATGATTATGATAACCTAGGTTTTTATGATGATGAAACAATTAATAGTAATAACAACTTAACAACTATTTTTAACTTTATAAAAGAATTAAAAGAAGAATTAATTAAAAATAATGAAGAAATAGAAAAATACTTTGTATTAACATATGAAGAAGATGAAGAAGAAATTATAAAGAAGAAAATATATAAAAAATATTATAATAAGAAAACTAAAGAAACAGGAATGGTTATCGATATTAAATTCAATAAGGAATTAAATAAATACATGTACTTATTTGAAGATGATGAAATAGGAGATATTAATTTATATCCTGAAGAAGATTTAGAAGAAATAAAAGAAGACTAGAAATAGTCTTTTTTATATGTAATCAAAGACAATGATTGATTATGATTTTTTAAAAAGAGTAAAAATCAAAAAAAAGATTTGTATATAATTAGTTATATTTAATGAAAGAATTACAAAATATGATATAATTTATTTTGTAAGAAGATAATGTTGATAAATGTTTAATAAAAAAATGATATAAATAGTCTGGGGGTATAGTATGCTGAAAAATACTAAAGATTTAGTTGACATAGAAAAAATAATTACTAATAAACTTCTATATGATCATTCTACTGAGAAAAACATTGTTTGGGCTACAGACATGTACAAAGATTTTGGCCTTGGATTAACAAAAAATAATCAAATGACGGTAGAAGATATTATGTATTTATACAATCAAGGAATCTTTGTCCCTAGAAATTTAAAATCAAAAGAAAAACAAAATGAAAGAACAAGAAAAAACGCGGAAGTATTTACACCTTCATGGGTTATAAATAAAATGAATAATTTTTGCGATGAACAATGGTTTGGCACAAAAAATGTTTTTAATGTTGAAAATAATGATAATACGTGGACTACTATTAATGAAATTATAAGTTTTAACGGAGAGAAAAAATGGAAAGATTATATTGATTCACGTAGAATAGAAATAACATGTGGCGAAGCTCCATACATTGTTTCAAGATATGATGTAACTACCGGAGAAGTATTAAAAATTAATAATAGAATTGGAATTCTTGATAGAAAATTAAGAATAGTTAATGAAAACACTAAAGATAAAATAAATTGGTTGAAATGGGCCTACAGAGCTTATGAATCTGTTTATGGATATGAATATCAAGGAGATAATTTACTTCTTGCTAGAATCAATTTATTACAATCATTTATTGATTATTATTATTATAGATTTAATGAAATGCCAGAAAAAAGGTCAATTGATAGAATTATTGAAATAATAACATGGAATTTCTGGCAAATGGATGGCTTAAAAGATTCGTGTCCAACAGAAAAATCAGTCGAAAAATTCGAACAGTTATCTTTAGATTATTTTTTCGAAAATAATACTGAGGAAAACAAAAATGAGATTATATATTGCAAAATTAAAGATTGGCGTTCAAAAACAATAATTCAATATAAAAATATAAAGAAAGAGGATGATTAAATGAAATTCGATTTTGTGATTGGAAATCCTCCATATCAAGAAACAAAAGAAAAAACCAAAACTCAAACACAAGCAAATTCAAGCTGGATTTATCAATATTTTCAAATTGAAGCTGATAAAATAAGTAAATGTTCATGTCTAATATATCCATTTGGCGGATGGTTTGACTCGCCTGATAGTTTAAATGGTCTAGGCAATATAATATTAAAGGATAAACATACTATATCTATTAGAGCATTTGAAGGTACTAACGATAAACGTGCATGGTATAGAACTGATAAGCTCCCAAAACCTATATTTGGTAACAACGCTAATTTATCTGCAGGTGTTTCAATTGTAATAAGAGATCGGAATTTCCATGATACAATAAAATATTCCAATCGTGTATATTCTGATGAAATTGTATCTATTGATTCTGATTCTTTAGATGATTTAACTCCGAATCCAGTTTTTATAAAAATTAATAAAAAATTATTTGGCGAAAAACTAACTAAACAAATAAAAAAAGGAGTATTTGGAATTGAATCTAATTTCGTGGAAACGAATCCAGATAAGGTTTCAAAGAATTCAAACGATTGGAATCATCCAATAACATTACTTGCTAATGATAAATCTGGTTCATCAGGTAGAGCGACATATTATAAAACTGACATAAGTTCTATTCCTAGAGGACATGAATATATTCCATTATATAAAGTTGTTATTACGTCAGCTTATCCTAAAAAAAGTATTGTTTCTGGAATTCCAACTATAGATAATGTAAAAAACAGATTAAAGCTATTGATTGAAGTTATGGAACCTAATTCTGCTTTTGGGATGAGTAGATTATCACTATTTATGTCAAAAACAAAAGAAGAATGTAATAATTTTATTAAATACACTCAAACTAATTTTTTTGCTGGATTAACACTACAAGAGCCTAATAGACGATCATCATTCGGTCTTGTTATTCCTACTCAGAATTTTTCTAATAATTCAGATATTGATTGGAACAAATCACTTGAGGAAATAGATAAACAACTATATAAAAAATATAATCTGAATGATGATGATATATCTTTTATTGAGAATAGAGGTGGGAATGAATATGTCAATTCCTAAGATTAAAACGTCCAAAAAAATTACCCCAATGTGCTATGCATATACAACTCCTGGAGTTGTTTATCATGATGGGTGGACTAAAATTGGATATACTGAAAATGATGTTGACGCAAGAATCAAGCAACAAACACAAACAGCAAATATAAGATATCATAAAGAATGGGCAGAGGAAGCTAGATTTGCTGATGGATCTGGTGAAACATTTACAGATAAAGAATTTCATGAGTATTTAACTAAAAATGGAATTAAAAGAAAAGATCCTGAACCTGATGAGGATGGCTTTCCCGAATGGTTTTATATAAGCGGGGAAGAATCACAAAAATTGTTTTGGAAATTTAAGGCAGACAAAGGAATAATTGAATCACTTGCAGACGCGATGCCATATTCTTTACGAAAAGAGCAGGAATTAGCGGTTGGTGAAACTATTGATTACTTTAATAAAGGAAATGCTAATCCTGAATTTTTGTGGAATGCAAAACCTAGATTTGGCAAGACATTATCTACATATGATTTATGCATGCGTATGAAATTTCAAAAAATACTTATTGTTACAAATAGACCATCAATTGCAACATCTTGGTATAATGACTATGAAAAGTTTTTAGGAACAAAATCTGGTTATTATTTCGTTAGTAATGTCGCTGAATTGAAAAATAAAAAATATGTTATATCAAGAGATACATATTTAACAAAATTAGAGGATAAAGATAATAAAGGCTGTATTGAGTTTGTTTCATTACAAGATTTAAAAGGTTCAAAAAAATTTGGTGGACAATATGAAAAATTGAATGAAGTAGCAGATTTAAATTGGGACATATTAATAGTTGATGAAGCGCATGAAGGCGTTGATACTTATAAAACTGATATAGCTTTTGATCATATTAAACGAAATTGTACACTACATTTATCTGGTACACCATTCAAAGCTTTGGCAAATGAAAAATTTGAAAAAGATGCAATTTTCAATTGGACTTATGCTGATGAGCAAAGAGCTAAAAGAAATTGGAGCAATAGTAGTGAATATGAAAATCCTTATGAGTGTATGCCGAAGCTAAATTTATTTACATATAAGATGTCTGATATCGTTCTAAAAAAAATAGAATTTGGAGCAGATTTTGATGGTGACGGTGATAATGAAGCGTATGCATATGATTTGAATGAGTTTTTTAAAACTGATTCAAATGGTCAATTTATTAGAGATGAAGAAATTGACAAATTTCTAAATGCATTAACGACACAAAAAAAATTTCCTTTTTCTACTGATGAATTAAGAAATGAATTAAAACATACATTATGGATATTAAAATATGTTAGTAGTGCTAAAGCACTGGCGAAAAAATTAGGAGAGCACCCGTTATTTTCTAAATATAAGATAGTTCTTGCTGCCGGTGATGGCGTAATTGATGATGAAGAAGACATTTCCCAAGAAGAAGTTGATAAAACAATTAAAAGATCTTTTGATAAAGTAAAAAAAGCAATTGAAGAAAATGATAAAACAATAACAATTTCCGTTGGACAATTAACTACTGGTATTACAATTCCAGAGTGGACTGGTGTAATAATGTTATCTAATATGCAAAGCCCATCATTATATATGCAATCTGCCTTTAGATCACAAAATCCTTGCATATTTAATATTAATGGTGAACAATATAGAAAAGATAATGCATATGTTTTTGATTTTGATCCAGCTAGGACTTTAACGATTTTTGAAAAGTTTGCAAATGACTTAATAGAGTCTACTATAAACGGAAAAGGCGAAGAAGAGGTAAGAAAAGAAAACGTAAAAGATTTATTAAATTATTTCCCAGTATACGGAGAAGACGATAACGGAGAAATGATAGAATTAGATGCAGAAAAAATTCTTACCATACCTAGAATTATTCATGCTAAAGAAGTCGTTAGATGTGGCTTTATGAGTAATTTTTTATTTCAAAATATAACTGGGATTTTCTCTGCACCAACAGTTGTAAGGGATATTATTGATAAATTAACACCAGCAAAAGAACCGGTAAATATTACTATTCATACTGGAGATGACTTAGATTTAGATTCTAAAGGAAATGTAACTATTCCATTTGAAAATATATATTCTAAAGCAAATCAACTTTTTGGCCCGAAAATTTATGATAATATAGAAAATGAGATTTCTAATTTTTCTTTTAAATCAAATGATGAACATGAAATTAATTCTAATGCGATAGATAACTTTAAATCTATTGTTCACATAAATTTAACAGAAAAATTAACTTCAAAAGCACGTGAAAATTATGGATTCGATATGTCAAAATCGACCGAAAAAAATGTATCTAGAGAAATAAATAAAGAAGCAGATAATTTTATTGAAAAAAATTATGGTAACTATAATATAAATCGTAATTTAATTGAAGATGAAAGAAAAAGAGAAATAGAAAAAGCAATAAATGACGGAAGAGAGAATGAAATTAATTCTATTAACAACAATTTTGATTTAAAACAAAAAGAAAATGATCAATTATTTGAAGATAATTTATTAACAGGTATACATAATATAATTGAAGATGCTGGAAATAATATTATAAAAGCAGTTGAAACAGATATAAAGAAAAAAGAAAAGAAAGAAATTGAGGATTCTGTACGAGATCATTTAAGAGGTTTTTCTAGAACGATACCTTCATTTTTAATGGGATATGGAACAAAGGATACTACTTTACAAAATTTTGATTCAATAATACCAGATAACGTATTTCTTGATGTAACTGGTATAACAATTGATGATTTCAGATTTTTGCGAGATGGTGGTGAATATCCTGATCCTAATAATCCAAATAAAAATAAACATTTTGACGGACATTTATTTGAGCCTATTGTTTTTAATGATGCAATTCAAGAGTTTTTGCATAAAAGAGATGATTTAGCAGATTATTTTGATGAAAATGCCAAGGAAGATATATTTGACTATATTCCGCCACAAAAAACAAATCAAATTTTTACTCCAAAGGAAGTAGTCAAAAGTATGGTCGATTATTTAGAACAAGAAAATCCAAATTGCTTCGATGATCCAAATCGAACGTTTATCGATCTATATATGAAATCTGGTCTATTTATAACTGAAATAGTAAAAAGATTATTTCAAAGTAAAAAAATGATTTCTATTTTTCCAGACGAAAACGAAAGATTAAAACATATTTTCGAAAAACAAGTATTTGGGTTAGCACCTACCGAAATAATATATGCAATTTCTACACATTTTATATTAGGATTTAGTCAAAATAGAAATATAAGAATTAATTCTAATAACTTTAAATTGTATGATGCGACTGTTGCTGCAAAAAACGGAACACTTGAAAAAGAATTAAATATGCTTTTTAGTAATAAAGAAATGACAACATCAATATATAAATCAGAATAAAAACAATCAATTTTTTTGATTGTTTTTTACTTGATCAGTAGATCAAAATATGATCTAATATTAATAGAGGTGATTGTTTTGAACAATAATTTAGATAAGATTCGAAGTTTATGTAAGAATTATGAATTTACTGGAAATACTTCTGACGAATTCCTATTTACAATAAATTGTGTAGACTATTTTTACTTTAATAAAAATATTGGACAAGTAGATATATTAGATGGGTTTTCTGATGGGAGCGGCGATGGTGGTATTGATTTCGTATATAACGATTCTGAGAAACTATATTTTATTCAAGGAAAATCAACAAGCAATCTTTCGTATGATGAAATTAGAGATGCATTTTATAAGATGGTTGAAACTTTAAATAGTTTACAAGAAAAAAAGTTCGATGCATATAATAAAAGGTTAGTTAACATATATAAAGACAAAATAGATATAGTTGACTCTCCATCACTCCAATTGGTTTTATTTACAAACACTAGACTAGATGACTCAACTAAAAAAAGAGTTGATGCAATGTCGAAAGAAGAAGCATTTGATAATTTTGAGATTACAGTGTATGGAAAAAATGAATTAGAGTTACAAGAACAAACGGTTGATGGAGAAAACCAACTAGTTAAAGAAGGGTTTTTGTTCTTGGATTCTACAAAAAACTCATTAACATATCAAAATGGAATAGGCGCAGTCTTTTCCGTTAGAGCGAGCTCACTTAAAGAACTATATTTAAAATATTCAACTTCCGGGTTATTTGGATATAATCTAAGAGAACATATCGCCCAAAAAAGTGTTGATTCAAATATATTAAAAACTATACAAAATGAAAAAGAGAACTTTTGGTTTTTCAATAACGGAATCACAATCGGATGTTCTGATTATAGAGTAGATGGAAACAAATTGGTTTTATATGATTTTTCTATTATAAATGGTGCTCAAACAACAACTAATATTGGAAAATCTAATTTAGTTGATGTTGAAAATGATTTCTATATCGTTTGTAAAGTGGTAAAATCACCAAACTCACTAGAGGATGATTTTATTAGAAGAATATCCGAAGCTTCTAATTCTCAAAAACCTATTAAATTTAGAGATTTAAAATCAAATTCATACGAACAGCATTTACTTCAAAACAATTCTATAAATGCGAAACATAAATTAGCAATTGAAATTAAACGTGGAGTAAAACCTAGAAATTATAAGTATGTAGAAAATAGTTGGCAACGTGTTACTAATGAATATTTAGGACAATTATTATTATCTTTTCAATTTCAACTACCAGGTACTGCAAGAAGTAAAACTAGTGACATTTTTGGAAATGATTCTGTATATAATCTTATTTTTTCAAGAGATCGAATTAACAAGTATGATTATGAAACGATTTATGCCTTTGTAAAATTAGCACACTTATATGATGATTTTAAATGTAGTTATGAAATGGAAAATTATAAAAAAGTAAGCATGACAGACAATGACGATATGAAAAAAGAACTTAATGATAAAACAGGAATGTGTAGAAATGCTAAATTCACTTGTATGGCTTTGTTAGGATACTTATATAAACGAATCATCAAAAAAATTGATGAAGGAAGCACACAAAAACTTGAAAATGAAATAATTGTTGGGGATTTTTCATTAAATCATGATAGTGATGAAAGTTATATGGAAAATCTTAACTATTTATTTGAATTTATGATTGATAATTTAAATGATCTTTATGCTAAAAAACAAAGCACATTGAAATTAACGGGACAATCAAATTTCCTAAAGTCTGATAAATATTATAGAGAGATTATTATACCTGCATTTGAGAAACTTATAAATGATAGATATCTTTCAATTGGCATTATTCAAAGTATGGAAATATTTAAATAAAGAAGCCTTTGCTTCTTTTTCTTTACTTTTCATAATAATCGATCAATAATTGATCAGGAGGTATTATGGAATATCATGTTACTATTGAAGAAACAGTATCTGATGAATTTATTATTGAAGCTAATAGTATTGGTGAATTAAAAGATAAAGTAAATAAGATGTATAGAAATAGTGAATTAGTATTAGAACAAGGTAATTTATTAGAAGCTAAGTTTTATATTCAAGAAGATAAAGAAAATGAAGTTAATATAATCTATTAACTTCATTTTTATATGATACAATAATTATGGTGATTAGAATGAAATTGGTTGCTGCTAAATGCCCAAGTTGTGGAGCAGACATTGAAGTTGATAAAGATAGTGATTCTACTAAATGCGAGTATTGTAAGTCTAAGATTTTAGTAGATGATGCTATTGCTAAAGTTAAGGTAGAAGTCTCTGTTAAAAACATGCCTAAATATGAGGATTATGTTAAAATGGGTGACAAATATTATAGTGAATTTTTGTTTAGAGAAGCTAGAACAGAATATAAAAAGGCATTAGAGTTTGATCCTAATAATATTGAACTTTTATTCTGTGAAAAAGCATGTAGAGCTTGTTCCGCATCTTTTGAAAAAATGAAAGAAGATTTAGTTCGAGAAGCTTTTGATGGAGTAAGAGAAAAGGTTAAAGATAAAAAAGAAATTAGTAGATATGCTCATGAAGCAATTAAATTAACCGCATTTATTATTAATAAAACAACAGATCATTATCGAAACAACAATTTAACGCATGAAGAAGTTATCGAGGTTCATTATAGAATAATGTCTTGTGCTGATAATATTGAATATTTCGGAAATTTTATTAATGAAGAAGATAAAGAATATAAATTGGATTATTTCGACTATTATATTTCATCAATGCATTTATTAACTCAAGATATGAAATATCGTGTTAACGGAACAAGAAAAAAGAGTACTTATGTTATTTCATATGATAAAAAGAAAAAATATGTAGAAAATTTAAAGGCAAAACAAGTAGAAAGAGAAAAATTACTTGCAGAAAATAAAGAATTAGAAAGTAAATCAACTTTGTCACTTCCAAAAACAAATTATTTTGCCTCACAACAAATGGCTGTATATTTTATAGGTTTATTTATTTTTAATATTGGTGCTGGAGTTGCTTATTTTAAATTTTCAAAATATTATGCACTAGGTTTAGTAGTTGCTAATTTCTTTATCTTACTAAGAGCGCTTAAGTTAGCAACAAATAACCCTAAAGCTTTAAAAAAGAATAGCATTATTTCTACAATATTTTTAATAATATCTGTATTTATTGCAATTTCAATATTCACAACGAAAAAATATATTAACAATTGGGGTTCTGCATTAATGTACATAAATATTGGAAAAGAAGAGGCTGGCTTAAAATTAATGAGAACTGGTGAAAACATCACTGGAAAGTATTATGTTAGTTGTAATTTGAAAAGTGAGTGTACAATTCAATTAAGTACATATAAATTTAAATATGCTAATGACGAATTATGTTATTTAGAGAATGATGAATGTACAACAGTTTTAAAAGTTACAGAAAAACCTGCAAATATACCAATTGTAAAGAAATCAGATGTTTGTCCTGAAACTAATAATAAAATGGAATGTAATTCTAAAAACTATTATGTATGTTCAAATGGAACTGAACATAAAGAAAATGCCTGTGATTTTGCTTCTGAAGATAAAACATTAAATGTTATTCAATTAGTTGGAAGTTTAATTGTAGGTTATGCTATTGCATGGATAATTAATAAATCAAAATTCTAAAAGAAGCTCTGCTTCTTTTTTTATGCTATAATATCTATAGGTGATTAAAATGTTTGAATTAGCTATAAACATTGCATCTAGTCCTTGGTATTGGGTAATACTAGGATTATGCATTTTAGTATCATTTATATGTCTTAAATATGGTAGTAAAATAACTGGTTGGTTTGGCGAAAAATGGACTAAAGATGCTCTAGATTCTTTAGATAAAGATAAATATATTGTTTTAAATGATATTATGATTAAAACTAAAGATTTTACTCATCAAATAGATCATATTGTTTTATCTAAATATGGAATCTTTGTTATTGAAACAAAGCAATATAATGGTTATATTACTGGAAATAAATATGATAAAAAATGGGTGTGTCATTATAAGAATAAACAAGAATTACTTTATACTAACCCAATAAGGCAAAACTATGGTCATGTTATGGCAATATGCGAATTATTAAATATTAATAAAGATAAAGTATTTAATGTTGTTTGTATTCCTAGTGCTGCTAAATTGAATATTACTCATGATGGCGAATTAACTAGAATGGATAATTTAGCTAGTAAAATTAAATCGTATGATAAAGAAATAATTAATAATATTGATGAGATAAAAGATATTATTCTTAAAAACAATATAACTGATCCAAAAGAAAGACAAGCTCATATTGATAGATTAAAGGAGCTATATAAAAATAATTATGATGTTAACAGTTGTCCTAGATGTGGTAATAAATTAATTGAAAAGAATGGCAAATATGGTAAATTCCTTGGTTGTTCTGACTATCCTAAATGTGATTATACAAGAAATATTAATGTTAAAGTAGATGCTACTTATGAATCAAGTAGGGTTTTAAAATATACATTCTTTAGTAGTAAATTTTTAACTACTGTAGCAATTCTATTGATTATTACCTTAGGTCTTACTTTTATATTAGCTTATTTAAAAGCAATAACTAATAATGGTAGTACTATTAATAATAATGATACTTCTTTAACAGATAATCAAAAAAATGTAATTGATAGAATTAAAGAAGTATATGCAAGTAGCAAAGAAAAAGGATTTGAAATTATTCATACTAATGAATGTAATGAAATTAGTAATCTATTTGGATCTAGTTCATTTAAATGTGATAGATTACCTTTAATGATTAATGTATCTAATAATATAATTATGATATATAAAGATTTTAATTTATATTCATTAGAGTTAAATGAAGATAATTCTAAGATTATTAATACTAATAAAAAATATGTAGGCAATTATATTGGAGATGGAGTAGCAGTAGGATATCTATATTGGGATGAAACTAATGAATATTGTAATAAGATAGGTGGTATAGATAAGATTAAAGAGATAGCTACATATTCTTATACAAATAATGCTTTTGTATCTAAGTATTACGACTTTAGTCATGTTATTGAACGTGGTGGCAATCAAAATGGAAATTATAGAATGATAGTTGATATGTTCTTTTCCGCATTAACTGGAAGAGGCTATGATATAAAAGCAAGTTCTACTAATAAAGAAGAAACGAATAAAATGTGTGAAGCATTCTATTACATAATGAAATAGTATGGTATAATATTATTGTTGAGATATCATGAGTATGATATCTTTTTTAATGAGGGAGATTTATATGGCAACTTGGGATTTGTTGATTGATGACAATATAATTAATTTAATTATTGGAGATGGAACAGTTGGTAACGGTTTTTTATTTGAAAAACTATATATGAAAAAAATGTTAAAAAAAGATATTATTGATTTGGGCAAACTTCTTGGAATGAAAGATTCTAGTTTTTCGACTGCAATTAATAGAAAACAATGTATGATACAAGTGTTAAAATATGCTATTAACAATAATAAAATTAATCATTTTTTTGCTAAATTAACTGCTAAAAAGCGTTTCGAGTATTTAGCAAAAAATAAAAATTTAGTTAATAGTAATTATATTAGTACATATTATGATATCATTAATGGCTTTTTTAATAGAATAAATGATTTTTTGGCATTTAGTGAAGTGTACATTACACATGATTATAAAACTTCAAAATGTGAGATTCATGATTTTGGCGATGAAGAGAAATTAACCACAAAGTCAAATAATTATGAAGAAATAATAACCGATTTTTGTAAACACATAAAAGAGACAGGGTTGAAAACAAATTTAGGAACAGTTGTTGAAATACAAGGCCCACAAATACAAGGTGGAAATGGGAAAATACTGTTTGGAATGCTTCAAAATCAAGAAGTTGCTATTAAGGTTCTATACATAGATGATGATGACAAATTGAGTAGATTTAGATTAGAATTTTCCAATATATTTATATCTTTTCAAAAAGTGGAAGGAATAGTAGAGCTATATACATATGGTGAAGAAAATTATAAAGGACATACAATAGATTATATAGTGATGAAAAAGTATCAAAGAAATCTAGCAAATTATAGGATAAATAATCAATTGGAGCTAATTGCATTTATGAATAGCTTGTTAACAGTTATAAAAAGTGTGCATGAACAAGGTATTATACATCGTGATATTAAACCGGAGAATATTTTATTAGATGAGAATAATAATTTAGTATTGACTGATTTTGGTATTGCATATTATAGCCCTGAGAAGTTCGAAAATACTGGTCATACGAAAGAAGGCAAACTTTTAGGAAACCGAAGATTTTCTGCACCAGAGCAATCAAATAAAAATGTAGAACCAAGTTTTACAATGGATGTTTTTGCGTTTGGTCAGGTTATTCAATGTATTGTAACTGGAGAACCACATAGTGGAACAGGAAGAGAAAAATTAGGAACATTAATTGATGGAGATAAGATAGATAAAATAGATAATATAATTGAAAAGTGTTTACAAAATAACCCTAAAAAAAGATATCAGAACATTCAAGAAATTCTTGATGATTTGAGTAAGTTAGATATTAACAAAAAACAAGAACTTATAAATAATAAAATTGATGAAGACAAAGTTTTTGAATACATTTGTTCATATGATGTACCAACGACATCTCAAATTGCAGAATTGTTTAATTATGACCTACATTCATTAAAAATATCATTAAATAGATTATACAACGCTCTCGGAATTATCAAACCGGCATGGATAATTGATAATCCTGAAAATGACAACTGTCACTGGATGAAGAAATAATCAAAATAATTCTTAAACCTTCCTCTGTAATTAGTTACTTTAAATCTCTTAGGAATATCAATATATTTAATGATTGAGAATCCTTCTTTCTTTAGGAAGATGGGTTCTTTCTTTTATTTAACTTAATGGTAATATTTTGGTTTGATTAATTATTATTTAATTATTTTATTTTTTTCTTTGTAATAATTACTATTTATCTTTTTATTTTTTATACTTTATATTTGTCTTTTATATATTATTGTTTCTCTTAAATATATTCTTAATGATTTAGATTATTATGGTTATTTATTTTAGTCTTATTTTTTTTGTTTTATTTTTTTTCTTTGTAATTTATTATTTTATAGTGTTTTGTTGTTTGGGATGAT
>JAEEGL012725708.1_pt1 | contig 16144 bp, 11 predicted proteins | sample 9134231 | NCBI WGS metagenome assembly JAEEGL01 (sample SAMN16246548, study PRJNA631951) | gut metagenome | biome: gut microbiome; feature: rumen; material: fiber-attached | host: Bos | place: Iran: Karaj | collected 2018-10
ATTCCTAAAGATGTAAAGGTTGGGGATAGATGTTATATTTGTCATAATGGATATATTAAGGGTTGGATGAAAATCTCAAATATATCTAAAAGAGATGGATTTAAATGTACTACTACAGGAAAAGATTGGTCTGACGGTAATTATATTTCTAGAACAGGATCATTTCATTACTTAAAAGAACAAGTACCTATGAAGGGATTTATGGGATATAGAAAATTAGAAAAAGACTATGACTAATATTCAAAAAATTAAACAAGCTTTTATATTATCCAATCCGTATTTAAGAAGATTACAAGATGAAAGAATTATAGAAATTCAAAATTATTTTAATAATGTAAGAAGTAAAATAATTTCATCTTGCTTACCTAATATTCTTATAAAAGAAAATAATGATATCGAATATATTTATCCAGAATATATTAATGAAGGAATAAAATATATAAATGATATTGAAAAAGATTATTTAAAAGAAGTATATGATTGAAGATTATAAAGAAAAACCAAATTTAAAAATGGTATTTGATATAATAAATAAAACAATTGGTTTTAATTTACCACAAACTAAACTAATGTCTGACGAAGAATATAAAAAATGGAGTGAGGAAAATGAAAGAAAACAGAAAGAATGGGATGAGGCTCACCCTGAGCAAGCAGCTAAAAGAGATGCTTGGGTTAAAAAATATTCTACAAAAAAAGAACATATATTAACATCTGAAGAAAGAGAACTTATTAAAGAACTTCTAAAAATAGATGATTCTACTCTTGATACAATGAGTACATATATTTTTGAAGATGGAGATATTTGTATAAGAACACCTCAACGTACTTGGAATAGTCTCGGCGGAAGAGAGTGGACAGTTAATATGAAAGATAAAACTATAAAATTAACTAGTATAAATTAATATGAATAAAGATTTCACTAAAGTTACAAATGGTACTGAAATATTTAATGTATATTATTCAGGAGGACTCTGGATAAGAGAAAATTCTAATGAATATTATGATGAAGAAGATTGGCAAAATAATGTAATTACTGCAGTAAAAGAATTTGAACCATTAAAACCTGGATATTTATATATTCATAAAAAGACTGGTAAACCATATACATTAATTGCAGATAATTTTATGTTTAAAGAAGATGGTATATGGAAAAAGGATCTTTGTCTTTATAAAGCATTATATGATAATCCAGATAGTAAATATTTTGCTAGAACTAGAGAAGATTTTTCTAATTCTTTTGAACTTAAAAATATATAATTAATATAATATGAAAAAACAAAGATATTTTTTAGGTGGCACTTGTGCAGAAACTACATGGAGAGATGAATTAATGCCATTACTTGATAAACAAGGAGTGGAATATTTTAATCCTGTTGTAGAAGATTGGACACCAGAATGTCAAGCAATTGAAGAAGATGAAAAGAATAATAAATGCAATATTCATCTTTATGTAATTACTCCTGAAATGCAAGGTGTATATTCTATTGCAGAAATAATTCATTCAGCACATCTTGCTAATATGTATGGAACTAATGTAGATTTAATTATTTATTGTATTCTTACTCCAGAAAGGTTTGAAAAACATGAAATTAAATCATTAAGAGCTACTGGTAGACTTGTATCTGATATTGCAAGAGATCATGCTATTGTATATGAAGCAACAAGTATGGAGGATTTATTTAATAGATTATATCTTACTCCTTGTGCAGGATAATTAAATTTTGATTTTTAATTATGATTAAAGTTAGATTTTATTTACCACTTGAAAAATGTGATAATGATTATAGACCGGTTATTTGGCCTATAAAATATCCATATTGGTGTACTGGTGAAACAACTAGAGCATTTATAATTGTTGCTTACTTAGATGATATATCTATATTGTATGATCAGTGGCCAGAATTAAAAGGTTTATCTGATGATATAGTAAACTTTGATTGGGAATATGCTGAAAATATAGAATATACAGACCGTTTTCAAAGACCAGCTTGGTATACTGATGAATATATTAAAGAATATGATCCATCTAAAGTAAAAGTATATTGGCCTGTAGAGAAAGAAGAAAAGAAAAGTAAGCAAGAAAGATTTATTGAAAAATTTGGACATTGGTGGTATATCCGCGATTTAGACTTTTTACCTCAACCATGTGAAGATTATATGAAAGCATTTAAAATGGATGGTAAATGGTTAGATTTAGTTAATGAAGGTAGATGGAAAGCCTTTAATGATCTTGAAGAAGCAAGAAAAGCATCTAATATTATCAGAAAGGCAATGGGAATGAAAGAATATATATTTAAATAGTATGGTTGAACAGGATATAGTACTTGAAGAAGAATTACCAAAGGAAGAATTTGAACTTTGGAAGAAAGGTGTTCGTGGTAGGCAATCAACCCGTAGATTTTGGACAAAAAGAAGAATAGATGATAATATTCAAGAAGTTAGGGATTTTGTTAACTATACGATTGATTTAGGATATTGCGAAGGTTATAATACTGTATTACAAGCATATCAAGAATTATTCGGATTAGATGATAGATATTGGCAGTTGGTTAATTTTTTAGATAAAGTAAATTAAAAAAATAATGGAGAGAATTTAATTCTCTCCATTTTCATTTTCTTCTATTTCTCCAAAATTATATACATGATTCTGTACTGATGCACTTGATATTAGGAATAATGATTCATTACAATCATTTACCAGTTCTTGTGCTTTTAATATTATTTCTTTTAAATTATTGATATCATGTACATATTGTTTTGTATATATGCTATATTCATCAGCTTCTCTATTTTGTACTGCTTCTGATGATGCAACTTTCGAATAGTTTAAACAAATAACGTTGATAAGATCTTTTATCTTAGCTAATTTTACATTATTAAAGAAATCTCTATATTGAGGAATACCAACTTGTCCCATTGTAAATTACAATATATTTTATATATAAAAATAAAGAAAAAGGAAAGCATATTATCACAATATGCTTTCCTGAAATAATAAATATACTTTATAAAATATTGAATTATTTGTAATCGTTTATATCTAAACGATCCTTAGCGTTCCAACCAGCTTTCAAACAACTTGTTATATGCTTATTTACTGCTAAGTAAAAAGCTTTTAATTCTTCTACAGAATCAAATGTATAATAATTTGTTTTTCCGCTCTTATTGAATTTAAATGTTACAGGTAAATTGCTGCCATCTGTAGCTAAAGCGACATCAAATGCATTTTTATAATTCATTTGATTTTCTTTATCAAGATGAACACTATAACCTTTCCATCTAAATGTATTTTCGATATTATATGAAGTTTCAGCGTTGATAATATCAAATATAGTATTCTGAATCATCTTTGGTGTTGGTTTACCTGTGAAAATAATACTTCTCCAAGTAGCATTTCCTGTAGGTACCTTTTTACCGGTACCTACAAGTTTGCTATTTTTAAATATTTTTTCATCTTCGAGGATATTTACCTTATCAAAGTTAACAATATATTTACCATTTGATAAATCAATAATTGGCTGATATTCATCTGATTTTCCAAAATTATTAAATGCTTTCATCTTATTATCAAATTATATATTTTTAAACTGTTTTAACAAATGGTAAAATACTTGTTCTAGTTACATATTCAGGATTTAACTCAGTACCAATCTGTGTATTATTGATGGTAAGTGTATTAATATTATCACCAGTACCAGGGATACCAAGCCAAGTAATAAGGTTATTAGAAGGATTATACTGTTTAGATGATGTTGTTATAAACCAGTAGAAGTCACCTGTCTGAGGTAAGTCTGTATTACTTACACCATATGTAACATCACTAAGATTTACGATTGAATCATCAAGAGTAATATAATTTGTTCCTAATACTGTATTCAAGTAGATTACTAAGCTGTTATATTTATTGATAAATACCTTGTTAGAACCAATTAATGCACTTAATTCATTATATGTAGGAATAAATGTCTTAACAGCTCCTGATCTATCATATAAATTATAAATTCTATTTAATTTACTTGATTGCCATGTACTTGAATCACCTAAAATATTTTCTACCCAGTATTCAGTATTATAATTACCAACAAACTGTCTTACTTGATTATTATTACTATCTACATAGTATTGCTGCATTGCCCAGTCAAATTCATTAAGAGATGAACCGTCATTAAGTGTGCTTCTGTCTCTTGGAATAAATCCTGTTAAGTTGTTATAATCTACAACAGCATTATCTCTAAGAAGTGCGAAGTAAGGCTTAATTGTTGCAGAGCCTTCCTGAACTGTGAAACCAGCAGCAACAAATGTTACACCAGAAGCAGCAGCATTAGTAATATTATTTAATGAAGTTGTATCTGTTGTATCAAGATCTTCAACACTATAATAATTACTGTCTTCATCAACTAAGTAAAGTTCACCGATAGCAAGCTTAGTATATGTCTTTGCAGATGCTACTAAGTGGTAAACATTGATTACAAATGGATATGATGTATTGATTGCATCTTCTGTTGTTTCAATATTACCGTCTCTATCATAACTTAATGAGTAGTTACCCTTAATTGTTAATGTATCTGCTCTCATGCTTAATGCAGGAACTTTAAGTTCGATAGTATCATTACCATGACCAGCACCACCATTAACAACTGTTGCAGCAACATTTTCAATATCTTCACCGTTTGCAGAAACGATAGAAGTTACTTCAATATTAATATTATAGTCTTCTGTAGGCTGTACATAGATTTGCTGTGATGTTAATGTATCAAGCATCTGAACATCCTTAGCGAGAACTTTAACTTTAATATGATCCTGACCTTCAATAAGTTTAACAGGACTTGAAGTTGTTGTACCCTGTTCATTTAATAAGTAAATATTAGCCTCATTATCTGATGAACCAGTTGCAATATATTGTGTATAATCACCTTCGTAATTCTGGATAGCAATATATGTATTATCAGGATATACGATTGATTCATAAATATCTACACTGAATTCAATTGGATAAATTCTTTCTCTATCAAACTTATTGTAAAGTCTGATTAAGATAAAGTCAGCTCTTGTAAATGACTTATATGAACCACTCTGGGTTACTCTTACTTTGAACTTATTATCTTCATCAAGAGGAGTAATTTCAACGTTATTATTCCAGCTACCGATGTGAGTATTAATATCAAATGTACTGTTATCAATAGGAACATTATAATATCCATCTTCTCTGTCTGAAAGAATCTTTACTGTAAATTCATATTCACCAGTCTTAGAAATATTATACTTGCTACCATTTTCAATTGCAACATTATTAGCATCATATAATTCAATATGTGTTGCTACAATAGGAACAATTGATACATACATTGATTTTTCAACAGAAGCACCGATTCTTGAAGATTCAAAGTTAATTGTAAATCTAACTTCTGCATTTTCAATAGTATATTCAGGAATATTTACATTGAAATCAACTTCTAACTGATTATTTTCAAGTCTAAAGTTTTCATTATCAACTGTAATATAATTAGTATACTGTAAAGGAATATTAATATCAATTGATTCTACAGGAGCATTTGTAGATTCTCCTAAATCAAATCTTACAGTATGTTTATTTTCATCATTGATAGATACTGATACAGTAGCTTCATTATCAATATACTGTTTTACGTTTCTTGCGACAGGGATGATTCTGTTAGTAGGTATTACATAGATATTCTTTGAAGGTTCATATCTGTCTGTACTATTATACTGAACTTCACCATCGATTACATCACAAATTGTAATTGAGTATAAGCAGTTTGAATATACTGTAGCATCTTCAGCAGTTAAGGTTGCAGAACCATCAGCATTTGTTGTAAGAGTTACTCTTGTACCATTATCTGAGTAAACTGTTGAAGAATGAGTTATAGTTCTATCAGTACCGTTTGCATTCCAACCATTAAGTACATATACCTTATCATATCCATTATTAGGGAAGATTGTAGCTTTAACCTTAAATTCATTACCTCTAATAAATTCATATACAGGGATATCTCTACTACTTGCGATTGTGTAGTAAACTGATGTAGGATCAAGTTCTGCAAATGCAGTCTTAGTATCAGCAGTAGGCTGATAGAAGATATTTTCACCAGTTGTAATTACTAATGCATTACCAGCAGTAAATACATCTTCGCCAAAGTACTTAATAAGTCTGTTATATTCTGTGATATTAATAGATTCTTTATTTAATCCTGTTTCTGGATCGATATCATCAGATTTAACATTTACTTTACCAGTAAATGATACAATATTAAACTTAGAAACATTGTTATCATCAATATCTTTACCAAATACAAATTCAATTAATTCAGAAACTGTAATATCCTTCCAGTCAATATTTGTAAGGGTTACTGATCTTGTTGTTAATGATTCAGTATTAGAAAGAATAATATTCTTCCAATCCATTACAAATTTCTTAGTATCTAATCCAACAACATTGTTAAATACAACATTACTTAATCTTGTTGTAGGTTGTACATCGAAGATTGCTTTACTTTCTCCGGTATACTTATAAGCTTTTTCATCAGTATAAATACCACCAATATGTCCTTCAGCATCGATTGTGTAAGGAAGAGCATCAGCATCATTTTCCTGATATACAATATAGTCTTCAGGTCTCTGTTCCATAAATGTTACATTATTTAAGATAAGAGACTGTAAAGCGTATACTGTTGAAACAAATGTTGTTTCCCATACTGGATTACCTTCACCATCAACCATTGGTGTACCATCAGCATTCTTAGCCTGTACTGGGTTACCGTCTTCATCTGTTACAATAACTTCATTTCTTGCAGAAGCATTTACAGAAGGAAGAGATACTTCATATAATGTAGCACCAGAAGCAGGTTCAAATAATGCGATAGCAGCATCAGTTGCTCTGAATCTGTGAAGGTTATTTAATTCATTTACAGCAGGTGTAGATGTTAACATCTTACATCTTCTAATATCAACTTCTTCAAGTGAAACAATATCATTCAAACCAGAAATATTTGTTAAAGGAGAATCATTTGTACCATTACCAATAAGAAGTTTACTCATCATAGTACCGGCTTCTTTAACCCAAGTTGTGCTACCTTCCTGTCCAGCAACCTTATAAGATTCATTAAGTGAAAGTGTAGCTGAAAGATATTTAACACCAGGTCTGAAGTTAAGAACTTTAACCTTCTGAGGACCTACGAATACCATAGGGTCACCAATTGCGACATTAGTTCTTGTTGTAAATGTCTTACTGTCATTTGCGGCTAATTCAACAAAACCGTCACTGATAGTTACATTGTTCTTCTGAACAGTGAAATAGTACTTAGATGCAGAGGTAACTGTTAAGAAGTCAATAGGGTTAGAAGATGTAGCTTCATTAATAACTTCATAAAATCTAATTCTCTTAGTTGAGTAAGAACCTGTACCCCACATAGCATCGAATAATTCCCAACGGTGATTTACCCACCATTCTCTATGAGATTTTCTAGTACCCTGTAAGAATTGTAAGAACTTATCAGTTGTAAAGTTATTCTTGAATGTTGAAAGATACTTAATCTGTTCCTGTGCATTGTAAAGTCTTTCGTTCCATGTTCCACACATCTTTTCATTAAGATATTCAAGAACTGCTTTTGAAGAAAGAAGACCACTTGAATAAAGTGCATTATCAACAGTTTTTACAATATCCATGAACTTGCTTGACATTGAAAGGTTATTCCAAAGAACTGACTTAGCACCTGCATAAGCGTAGTTATTACCAGAATAATCGTATGTATCTCTGTCGAAGTCCCAGTTAAAGATAAGTAAAGCATCATTTCTAACACCAAGTGTAGTATCATTATCATAATTAATGAAATACCAGTGCTTACCATCTTCTGTTGTCATCATAGAGTTTTTAACAACCTGGTCAACAGCACCAAATCTCATTAAATATACAAAGTATGCAGCAATTTTATAAAGATCAAGGTGTTCACCCATTGTATCTTCAAAGTATTGCATAAATGTTCTCTGTGAATAAGGTACACCATTAGATGCTTCATAAGATTCTGAATCAATTTCTGAGCTTCTATTATAAACAACCCATTTACCATATTCATTTTCATATGAATATTGAGTACCTTGTCTCTTCATATAAACGTCTACTAAATAATCAGCAGCCTTGCTATCATTGTGTGAAACATTACCGTCAGCATCTGTTTCATTACAACGGTTAATTGCATCGAAACCTTCAACTGCAACTTTATAAACTTCACTGTTCCAAACATCACCAATCTTAGCTGTATTGATTGATTTAGAAACGTCTTCGTAATTAATATCAGTATTTAACCAGTATAAAGGAAGACCTTCAACATTAGGGTTAAATCTGAATATTTGTTTATCGTTATTGAGGCCATATTCTGTACCTTCTTTAGCATAAGCAATATTACCTGAGTTATTCCACTGAATGTAAATTTCTTTACCTTCAATAGGAGTTTCACTTGAAGTTCCTCTATAAGCTATAGCTTCAGCAGTATTCTTAAATGCTACATAAGGGTTGAAGTCATAACCGTCAAGTCCGCTAATTGTATAGTTAATAGCTGGTTTACAGAAGTGTAACCAGTTCCAGAATGATTCAAATTTATTTGATGGAACACCAAATACATCATCCTGATAGAAGTTAGGATCACCTTCTGTTGCAGCCTTATCACCACCACATTCAGGCCATCTTGGTTCAAAATCTGTAAAGATTGGTCTACCAAGACCGATATTTAAACCATTATCATCTGATGTTGCTAAATCATAAGTAATTTCACCTGTTAATAATTCACCATCTTCATCATATGTTACAGGAGCATCTGTATCATATTGAGTATTCATACCGGTTGCAATAAGTGAACCGTTCTGTAAAAATTCCCAACATTCTACATTTGTTGAATCAAAGATTAATTCATTCTTTTCATTCTTGATATCTTTGAAACCAAATAATGGAATAGAAGATTTATCAGTCATGATATTGAATAAACCAGCAAATCTAGGTGAACTAAATTTAACTTGACCTGTAGTTTCATCATATGATTCAGGTTCCTTTACGAATAATACAACAGGTTTAGAATCACAAGAAGTTCTGATATCGATATATTCAGGATCATCTGAAGCAGCCTGAGCACCTGTCATACCAAGAGCCTGACCATTAATCTTGAAGTTTCTTAAAGCATTGCCCCAAAGAGCGCCGATACCACCATTATGAGTCATTGATGATTCAGCATAGTCAGCTTTAAGTGTCCATCTATCTGTCCAACCAGAATATCTTTGTTTTTCATCCCACTGTCTCCAGTAGCAACCTAAACCATAATATTCTGTATTCTTATTAAGTTTCTTAGCTGTATTGAAGTTATAGCCAACATTACCGTTACCATCATCAACAGCTTCTTTTGTAAACATCTTAACACCAGAGAATCTGAGTTGTTTTACATATTTCCAATATTCATCAGAACCAATTTCCCAACCAGTTCTAAGTAATGGACGATATGCTGAAATATATACAGATCCGCCAGCATTTACAATGCTATCAATCTGAGAAATAACTGATGCATTTTCATTTGCAACAATAATATCATATCTATCATAAGTATTAGTCTTTTCACCTTTTACAACAGTTCTTGTACCGTTCTTATAATAAATATCAATACCCTTTGCTGCATAATTACTTGCTAAAGTAATTCTATATGATTTAGAAAGTCCTTTACCAATTTCATGATATGCATTAGAGAAATACTTATCCTTGATAACTTCCTTACTACTTACAGCATAAGGAGCAATACCTTCTCTATCAACATAAGATGCTACTGACATTTCATTTTCTTCACCATATTCTGAATATGGCCAGAATTCTGTATTGAAGTTTACACCAACATTAATACCTTCATTTGATAACTGCTGTGCAACAGGATCAAGTAATGAAAGGTCATACTGGAATGTTTTACCACCAGTCTTGTTGAAATAAGGTCTTAAGTTCTTTGTAGGATATTGCATTGAAGAAGTACCCTGACAAGACATCCAACCATTTCTTACATAGAAATTAAGTTCTGGCTGGTCTGGGCAGAAGAACTGAAGATCATAATTTGTAGCACTCTTCTTATTTGTTTGGTTATTCAACTTAGTATAGTCAGTTGAAAGAACAAGAGTAGGAATATTAGCTTTTACTAAATCAAGGCTGATTTCACCAGTTGAATCATAAATATGGTTCTTTGTAATGATTTCAGGAATTCTACTTCCCTGGTCAACTACATAGTTCATAAATTCTTCTTCTGGTTCAAGAGCTGAGTTGTAAATTCTAATTGAGTAAATCTTAACAGCAGCTGCACCTTCTGGGTTACCAATTGTGATAGACTGAGTTGTAGGTTGTACCCATTCAACTGTATCTGAATCAGCAGCACCAGTACCCCATTTAGCTGCTCTATCAAGAACACCATTTACATAAATCATTACAAGGTTAGGATTACCTGTACCAATTGATATACCATCTTCAACTTTTGCTGTAGGGTTGAATGAGAAAGCAATCTTATTTCTTGTACCATCCTTAAAATTAGTCTTTAAGAAAATATTATTCTTTGTATTTAATGAAGCTTCTGTAGCTGTAATCTTTAAATAAGATGTATTAGTTGTAGAAGGATCGCTGTAATCCATGATTATAGCACTATCATCTTGAACATTGAAGGTTTCAAAGTCAATTTCAAATGTTAAACCATATGTACCAAAGAATGTATTAAATAAATCAATAGGTAATTCAATTGTAGCACCGTTCTTAAGGATAAGTGATTCACCATCCCAACCTGAATTAGCTGTCCATAAAATATTATGGAATTCTACAGGATATTTTAAGTTGTTATTAATAGGCGCTGTATTTACCCATTCATTGTAATTTGTTTCATTATTACCTCTGTTAAGTGCTGTATACTTAACCATTAATCTTCTCTGTAAAGATTCTTCAATAACTTCATTTTCAAGAGTGAATTTTTCAATTGTAACAACTGCATTGATTTCATCAGAATATGATGTTGTAAATATTGCACTATTTACAGAAATAGTTAAATCATAAATATCAGCAGTATTAAATGTATAATTGAAATTATCGATTGTTCCTGAAGGGATAGATTTAGAAGTTGTTGCTTCGAATTCAGATTCTCTACCAACAATACTATAATTTACAGGAACTTCTCTGTTTCTTGTATCGACAACAGCAACACTTAAAGAAATAGCTGTATATTGCTGACCTGAAAGTGTGATTTCCTGACCAGATTCAAAAATTGTACCAGCAGGAGTTTCAGTAGCATAAAGTAAATATGTCTTACTTAAAATTGATTCAGGATCAACAACAACAAATTCAAAGTATTCTGTGTTAGAATAGAAAGGAGCATCGTCACCAGGAATAGATACTCTTAACTGAAGAGTATGTTTACCTTCCTTAAAGATTGCTTTATTCCATAATGAACTTGTTGCGATACTGTCATCCCATTTAATGATCTCACCATTATCATCCTTATTGAAAAGAGTGATAGTATCTGGAATTGTACCAGCACTACCGATACTATCTCCTGAAGAAATAGCATTTCTTACACCTCTCTGATATAATAATTCGCCATCGATATAGATTTCGATGAGTTTATTAATACCAGCAGCACCAGTTGCTACATAAGGAATTTCATATGAATCTGCAGCGGTGCTGAATGCTTCATAATATTTGAAATCAGGTAAAGCAAGTGAAAGTTCAACAACTGTATAAATGAATGTTAAAGTAGTTGAAGCCTGAGTATTCATACCAGTTAATGTAACGGTAATAGTATAAGTTCCTTCTTCAGTTAAATAACTATCAAGAGGGAAAGTATACTTAGTACCAACATTTTTATTGGCATAATTTGCAATCTGTTTAGAACCATCTTCAGTTTCAACTGTCTGGATAGTCATATCTGGTTTAATAGTATCTGTATAAACCTGCTGTTCACCAGCGTGATTAATAACAGCTCTGAAAGATACGTTTTCAGATACTGGGTTCTGAGATTTATCAAGAATGTAGTAATTGAATTCAATCTTTCTACCAGTAGCTGAAAGAAGTGTTGTAGTATTATCTGCAGATTTAGAGATAATAGAAATATCAGCAGGAGCTGGTGCATCGAATGAAGCTAAAAGCATTGCTGAATTACCAACAGGATCTTCAGTATATGCAATATAGTCACTTTCATCAGCAAATACTAAATACTTCAAGTTAGCTCTATCAAAGTAAAGATAACCCCACTTCTTAGCTAAAGTATCCTTTATAAATTGCTGTACATACTTTCCAGAAACTGGTGCACCTCCAGTGGAAATGTCACCACCCCAATCAACAGTTTTGTCAATTTCATGTTCCCAAAGTATTGTTGCCATATTTTATTAAGTATATTTATATTTATTATTTCAATATTGTCCTTTTTAGACATTACTTATTTAAAAATAAAACAAAAACACCACAACATTTTATAAAAAAAGAAGGTACATTAAAAATAATGTGCCTTCTTCTGAAATATAAAATATGCTATAATAAAAACAGGTTAGTCATTATTTGAAGAATGACTAGGTGTAGGATCAATTTCATTAAACTCTAATCTTTCCACTCTTTCTGTTAAATTAGCAACAGCTGCTGTTAACTCCTGAATTTTTGCATATAAACCAGGGAAAGATGTATATGAAAGATTATCCTGTACAGAATAAATCTGGTCACTGCCAGCTACTGTAATGTAAGAAAATGGTAAATATGAATAACTTGTCATAATATTTATATTAATTTATTTTATAATCAATGTTAAATTGTCAGCATCATATACTAATTCATGCTTAGGTGATAATATCAATGTTCTATTTTCAGCATCGAAATATGAATCTGTACTATTAAGAACGATAATATCACCGTTAAGATAAGAAGATTCAATTTCAGAATTTAATTTTACTGTAATAGAAACCTTTGTATCAGCTTCATGTCCTTCTACATATGCACTTAATATTACATTCTTAGAAGAAATGAAATCATATGTAATATGCAATCTATATTCATAATCAGATATTTTTTCTAATGTTACACAGTTATCATTTGATGTAACAATAATATTTGTATCTTCAATTTCATTATTTTCTATAGCTGTAATAACGCTTGCAGGCAAAGTAATAGTTAATCTAATATCATTATCATTTTCATTTTCATGAATATCAAGATCACTTACTGATAATGAAATATTATCAACAACTTTTTCTCTTTCAGAAGGAATAAATCTTAATGTTGCAGCATTATTATGATCAAACCAGTGTTTTAATGATGAATATGCTCTACCATAGTAATCTTCAACTGTTTCATCAATAATATTACCTAACTTAATATATTCATAAATTGAATTATTTACATCTTCAAAGAATATCATAAGTGTATCTGAATTAAATAACATAATATCACCTGCTTTAATATTCTTAACTTCATTAGAAGCTGATGTATCAATACTGCTATCTAATTTGCAATATGCATAATTATCAATATCGTCTTTAATAAATGTAAAGTCCTGATTTGCTTTATAAATTATATCAAGTAATGCATTAGCTGCTCTGTTTGTATAAGGATCAATTTCATATTCTCTATGACCATTATTAACATCATATGCATAACCCTTAAATTCAACAGCTAATGTATCTTTATAACGGATATCATCACTGTCTTCATCAAATGATGCGTTGTATGCTTCAATTGATTTATTTAATACTTTTAATGAATATTCAAATGTTTCTTTAGATTTTTCTAAAGAAATATCAAGGTCTTTAAACACCTTATTAGAAACATCACCATGAACAAATGCATTAACACCATAACCCTTTACAATATCTTGATATTCACTTCTGGTAAGTTTATGATAATTACCTGAACCATAAATTGAAATTTCACCAGATAAGTTAGGGTTAATATCAAAGTGTTTTAAATTAATTAATGTATTTGCATTTACATTATTCCAGTTGATATTATTTAATTCAAGATAAATAACACTATCTAATTTATCAGCAGCTTCAATGGCATCATACCAATCTGTTACTAATTTATATGATAATTCATTATCAATATTTCTTAATGTAAGGTTTGTTAAGTTTACATTAGGAGTATAATTGAAATTACCGTCAAAATGTACTTGCTGGCCTAAAACTGTTAAAGTACCTTCTTCAAATTTATTATCAATTAACTTAATTGATTTAACAGATTCAGGAAGTTCAACATTATATAATGTAGTGTCTTTCTTTGGTCTAAATGAATCAATATTTGAATTATTTGCTTTAAATACCTTCAAATTTTCAAGAGCATCAATAGCAGGTGTTCTTGTTAAATTTGATAAATTTGACATATCAATATATTCTAATGAAGTAATATCATTTAATCCAAATATCTTTTCAATATTAGAAGGTGTATCAGTACCGTCATCCAATATTAATTTCTTCATATTAGATCCATCTGTAATCCATCCTGTTTCATTTAAATCTAATATATTAGAAATCTTTGTCTTAATAGGACTTAAATCTAATGTATCAATAGAATATGGTGTTAAAATATTGATTGTATCTTCTAATGTTACAGCACTGTTTGTAACAAATGAATGTAATTCATCTTTATTTAATTCAACATTATCACCAGTAATTCTATCGATATTATTTCTGAATATTGAGAATATTTCATTATCATCTGCAGATGTAATATTTGCAATTACATCATTTTCATTAAGTTCAGCATGAAGGTTAATAACATTATCAAACCATTTATTGAATTTACTATCAAATCCGATTTTAAATGTTGATTCCTTTACACCAAGGCTTAATGTTGTAAGAAGCATCTTAATATCAGAATTACAGTCATACATATAATATGCATAAATACTTGCATTATGATTATATCTTTCTTCAAAATCTGATAATTTATTATTAATTTTTTCTTCTAACTTATAATCTATAGTTGCATATGACTGTTTTACATATGAATAGTAATTACCGCCAATGATATAAGGAATATCTTCAGAAGTAATAATTGTATCTGTATAAGAGTATGAGTGAATAAATTCGCCATCAGCTAAACCGCCTCTTTCATTAAGATATGCAGTTAACTGTTCATTTTCTTCTCCTTCATATTTATTTACAGGGTTATCATTTACGAAATAATATGTATATGTATAAGGAGTTTCAGTAGTTTCAGTATTATAGTAAGCAATAGTATTTTCAGGATACCATCTGAAGTATGTCTGATCAATTTTAATTGAAGAAACTTCAAAATTATCTCCATACTTTGCTTCCTTATTATACTTTTGTGTATTTAATGCAATTAAGAAATCAGATAAATTAGTTTTAACACAATTACGTGCATTATCAAAATTATTATTTAAATCTGTTTCATAAGTATAAATTACATTATATCTATTGTTTGCAATGTATGAATTACCAATAACATTTTCAGTATTTGAAACTAAGTAACTTAATGTTTCTGAATATAAGTCATTCATTTTATCAAATGTAGTTACTCTTTCTTTATACTTTACATTTGGATATTCTGAAAAATATATTGATGAATCTGCATTCTTACGAAGATATCCTAATCCATTTACATAACTTCCAAACTCTCTTCCTTCAGTATATTCAGCAGCTACAACAGCATCTGGTCCTGAATAGAAAAGAATTGAATCTAAATTTTGTATATTATTTAATTTTTCCATTATATAAATTTAAATTATTTTCTTATAAAACTGTTATATTACATGTAGCTGTTAAATTAGTACCGTCTGTTGAAGTAGCTGTAATTGTAGCTGTACCAGATTTTCTAGCATAAACAATACCACTTTCTTTTACCTTTGCTACTGTTTCATCAGATGAATTCCAAATTACAATTTCATTTGTAGTATCAATAGGTTCAAAGTTAGGAATAAGTACAAGTGAATCATTTACATCCATTTCAATTTCTGTGAAATCAAATGAAAGGCTTTCAGCTAATTTAATAACCTTTACCTTAATTGAACCGAATACACCAGAACCATCCTGTGCATTAGCGATAATAGTTACATCGCCAACACTTATACCGGTTACTACACCATTACTGTTAACTGTAGCAACAGTTTCATCTGTACTTAAC
>JAEEGL013158541.1_pt1 | contig 16144 bp, 12 predicted proteins | sample 9134231 | NCBI WGS metagenome assembly JAEEGL01 (sample SAMN16246548, study PRJNA631951) | gut metagenome | biome: gut microbiome; feature: rumen; material: fiber-attached | host: Bos | place: Iran: Karaj | collected 2018-10
AGACGGAATTAAAAAAAATTAACTTTTTTTCTACGCGAAAACGGTTTATTTTTATCTTTTGAAAAAAATTGAAGAATATGGAGAAAAAAACTTTGGATATATATTGCGTTAACACCGATGTTACAAAACAATATCCGCTCGGTACAACGCTTGAAGAAATAGCAGAGGATCAGAATATTACTCTTGATAAACCTTTGTTGGGCGCTTTTGTCAACAACAAGGTCAAAGAACTTAACTACTCGCTTTTTAAGCCGAAAGTGATTAAGTTTTTTGATATGGAAAGTCTTGAAGGTCAGAAAATGTACCAGCGTTCTTTGTGCTTTTTGCTTGTTAAAGCCTTGCACGATGTGGATAAAACTTTGAAAATTACTATCGACCATAGTATCAGCAAGGGTTTTTATTGCGAACTTTCCACTTTTGACAATAAGGACTTTAAACCGACCGAAGAACTTGTTCAAAAGGTGAAAAGCCGTATGCAACAACTTGTCAACGTGAAACTTCCGATTGAAAGAAAAGAAATTCTCTCTACCGAGGCAGCGGAAATTTTTAAAAAGCAAGGCATGACCGAGAGGGTGGAAATGTTTGAAAACAGAGGCCGTTTTTTCTCGTCTGTTTATTCAGTTGACGGTTTTCAGGATTATTACACCTCATATCTTGTGCCTAATACTAAGTTTTTGACAGTCTTTGACTTAATACTATATTATGACGGTTTGTTGTTGAGGTTTCCGACAGATTTTAAGACGATGACTATTTCGCCACTTGAAAAGCAGAAAAAACTTTTTGAAGTTTTTCGCGAGTACAAATCTTGGGGCAAACTTCTTGGTATTTCCACCGTTGACAGTCTTAACAAAGCCGCTAAAAACGGTTGCGGCGGCGACATCATAAAAATTGCCGAGGCGTTGCACGAGAAAAAAATTGCTCAAATCGCCGATTTAATCAAACAGCGCGGCAATGTAAAACTTGTTTTAATCGCAGGTCCTTCGTCTTCGGGAAAAACTACGACTTCAAAACGCCTTTGTGTTCAACTCCGTGTTGCGGGCTTGAAACCCGTCCAAATCTCTTTGGACAATTATTTTGTAAACCGCGAAAACACTCCCCGCGACGAAAAAGGCGAATACGATTTTGAAGCCCTCGAAGCCGTTGACTACGAACAATTTAACCGCGATATTTTGGATATGATGGCGGGCAAAAAAGTTGAAATGCCCGTTTATAATTTCCATACCGGAAAGCGTGAATACAAAGGCGAGTTTATGTCAGCCGACGAAAAAACAGTCTTTGTCGTAGAAGGCATTCACGGTCTTAACCCGAAAATGAGCGGCATGATTCCCCCGGAAAATAAATTCAAAATCTACGTTTCGGCTCTGACGCCAATCGGAATCGACTCGCACAACAGAATTCCGACCACCGACAACAGACTTTTAAGACGTATTATCAGGGATTTCCGTTACCGTCATTACTCTGCCGAGGAGACAATCCGCCGCTGGCCGAGCGTCAGAAGAGGCGAAAACAAAAATATTTTCCCTTTTCAAGAAGAGGCTGACGTGATGTTTAATTCGGCTTTGCCTTACGAGTTGGGCGTTATAAAAGTATATGCCGAGCCGATTTTGCAAAACGTTACCGAAACTGTGCCTGAATATGCAGAGGCTCAGCGTCTTATAAAATTTTTATCATATTTTAAGGAGTTTCCTGACAACGAGATTCCTCCGACATCAATTTTGAGGGAGTTTTTAACGGGCAGTTCATTCCATTATTAATAAGGTATGCAATTTCAAGACATTCAGGGCAACGACGGCGTAAAGCGGTTTCTGATACATTCTGTAAAAGAAAACCGCATAAGCCACGGGCAGTTGTTTTTAGGACCTCCGGGCTCAGGAAAACTATCTATGGCGATAGCCTATGCACAATATATTTCTTGTAAAAACCGCACTGAAACAGATAGTTGCGGTGTTTGTCCCTCGTGTATAAAATTTCAGAAACTTATACATCCGGATTTGCATTTTGTATATCCCGTGGTAACAAGTGCGTCTGCAAAAAAGCCGGTTTCTGACGATTATATTGCTCAGTGGCGGCAGTTTGTTTTGAAGAGTATGTATCACGGCATTGACGATTGGTACGATTTTATCGGCAGCGAAAACGCGCAGGGAGCAATTTTTGCGCAGGAGAGTCAGGAGATTATCAGAAAACTCAACCTTAAAACTTTTGAGGGCGAATACAAGGTCATGATTATCTGGATGGCGGAAAAAATGAACGAAACCGCCGCCAACAAACTTCTTAAAATGCTTGAAGAGCCGCCCGCAAAAACGCTTTTCGTACTTGTCGCCGAAAACGAAGAACAGATTCTGACGACTATACGGTCGAGGGTTCAACTCGTAAAATTTTCCGCTTTGACGACCGAAGAGACTTCCAAGGCATTGGAGCGGGAGTTTCCAGAGGCGGATAAGGAGAATATTCAAAATGCGTCGATTCTCTCAGGCGGTGATTTTTTGGAGGCTGTTTCCATTTTGAACCAGTTCCTAAGCGGCGAGGGAAATCCTGATTTTGAACTCTTTACGGCTTTGATGAGGGAGAGTTTCTCCTCGCATTACGACAAAATCATAAAACTCTCCGACGACCTTTCAAAACTCGGACGCGAAAAGCAGAAACGCTTTTTTGATTATTGTCAGAGAATGATCCGCGAATGTTTTATGTTGGGCAGCGTATCAAAAGAACTTGTCAGAATGACACCTTCGGAGATGTCTTTTGCGGAAAAATTTGCGCCGTTTATCCACATTGGAAACATTTCTGATTTGACGGAACTTTTTTCGGAAGCCTCGCGCAATATCGAAAGAAACGCTTACGGAAAACTTGTCTTTACGGATTTGGCGATAAAAATTTCGGCGCAGTTGCACGTAAAAAAGCCGTAAAATTTTCTTTTGGAGGAGAAGATTTTTTTTGTATCTTTGTCGGAAATTTTTGTTAAAACTTTAAATTTATTATGGGATTACCGAGATTTTTTCCTGAAAACAAAATACATGAGTTTGAGTACATTCCGCGTTATTACGACCCCGTGCAGGACGAAATCAACCGCAGGGTTGACGAAATTCACGCCGAAATGGGCGTTGAAAACGAGTCGGGCGAAAATGTAAGGCTCATTCAGAAAGGAACTTTCAAACGCCGTTATGAGCGTCAGCACAAAGAATTGAAACAGAGTAATTTAAGAATTTTTGTGCTGGTCGTGATTTTGGGTTTGATTTGTTATTTTGTTAACCGGTATTTCGGCTTTATGTAAAAAAAATCATGGCGGAAGTTATAAAACTGATGTCGGAGGCACTCGCCAATCAAATTGCTGCCGGAGAGGTTATCCAGCGGCCTGCTTCCGTTGTAAAGGAACTTGTCGAAAATTCAGTCGATGCGGGTGCTGACAAAATCACCGTCAACATAAAAGATGCCGGCAGAACCCTCATTCAGGTTATTGACAACGGCTGCGGAATGAGCGAAAAAGACGCTCTGAAAAGTTTTGAACGCCACGCTACAAGCAAAATTTACAAAACCGACGACCTTTTCTGCATTTATACAAAAGGTTTCAGAGGCGAGGCTCTTGCCTCGATTTCTTCGGTTGCGGAGGTCGAACTCAAAACGGCTCAGGAAGGCGACCAGACGGGTACGCAGGTGATTTTTAGCGGCGGAGAGTTTGTCTCTCAAAGTCCCGTCTCTACGCCCAAAGGTACAAACTTTGCCGTTAAGTCGCTGTTTTTCAACGTTCCGGCGCGGAGAAAATTCTTAAAAGCCGATTCTACGGAATTTCAGCACATAATAACTGAGTTTCAGAGAGTTGCCTTGACACACCCGATGATAGAGTTTTATCTTTACCATAATTCTCAGACGGTGTATTCTTTGCCGAAAGCCACTCTTAAACAGAGGATTATCGCAATTTGTGGAAAAAATCTCAATCAGGATTTAATTCCCGTGGAAATAGATACTTCAATCGTAAAAATCACGGGCTTTACCGGCAAACCTCAGTCTGCAAAAAAACGTAACGACAAGCAGTATTTTTTTGTTAACAACCGTTATATGAAAAATCCGTATTTTAATAAAGCGGTTTTGTTGGCATACGAAAAATTGATTTCGCCGGATACTACGCCGCCGTATTTTTTGTATTTTGAGGTTGACCCGCGGACAATAGACGTTAATGTACATCCGACAAAAACGGAAATCAATTTTGAAAACGCTTCGGATATTTTCAAACTCGTTCAGGCGGGCATACGCGAGACCTTGAACAAAAACGACGTTGCCCCGGCAATAGATTTTGACAATGCGGAGGCGGCTTCGCTGCCGTATTTTTCAAAGGATATGGAAATTCCTGAAATGCCGAGGGAAACCTTCAATCCGTATTACAATCCGTTTGAAAGCACGCGGTCAAGTTATACGCCCGGCAGTTATAATACAACGCCTCAGGAAAAACACAATCTTGAAAACTGGCAAAAACTTTACAGCAATGTTAACGAAAATGAGAACATTCCGTTTTTTGACGGCGGCAAAACCGTTTCTGAGGACGAGAAAAAAATCATTCAGGTAAGAGAAAAATACATTGTCAGCCCTATAAAATCCGGTTTGATGATAATCGACCAGTACAGAGCGCATTACAGAGTTTTGTACAATAAGTATCTTTTACAAATTGACAACAACGCTGACAGTATTCAGAAGTTGCTTTATCCTGAAAAGTTGAGCCTTGACACGCTTTCTGCCTCAATGCTTTATGATTTGAGGGACGAGGTTCTTTCAATCGGTTTCGACTTGGATTTTACGGACATAACTTTGCCTGTTTTGAAAGGTATTCCGCCGTATATTGATAAAAATCAGGCGGTTGAGATTTTAACGGACATTATTGACAACTACAAGGAAGAGCACGGCAACATTCAGACTTCGATAAAGGATATTTTGGCAAAATCGCTTGCAAGACGTCAGGCGGTAAAAGCGGGACGTCCGCTTAACGCTCAGGAAATGAACAGTTTGATTGACGATTTGTTTGCAACCGGCGAGCCGAATTATTCGCCGGACGGTAAAACTGCTGTTGTGATTTTGACAGTTGAAGAGTTGGAAAAAAAATTTTTATAAGAGATGGTAAATTTGACACCTATTGTTAAATACTTGCTGATTGCTAACATTGCGGTTTTTGCTTTGTGCGCGTTTTTTGAACCTGTCGGCGAATATTTGGCTCTTTATTATATTAAGGCGGAGCAATTTCGTCCTTACCAGTTTTTCTCGTATATGTTTGTTCATGCGGGACTTACGCACATATTTTTCAATATGTTTGCGCTTTATCAGTTTGGCAGCGTGATTGAAAGCGTTTGGGGAAGCAAGCGTTTTTCTTTTTATTACATTGTCTGCGGTTTGGGAGCGGCGTTAACTAATATGATTGTCAATTATTATCAGATTGCACCTATGGAGGAGGCCTCTAACTCTCTGATTAACAATCCGTCCGTGGAAGGTTTGAAGGCTTTTGCGAGCGAGTATAGTTATCTTTTTAATATGCCGAAACTTGACGATTTTATTTCGGAATACAAAAACGACCCCGGATTTTCGCAATTTGTAGTGCAACTGATGCAAGATATGCAAAAAAGTTTTGTGGCAAGACCGATTGTAGGTGCTTCGGGTGCGGTTTTTGGGTTGTTATTGGCTTTTGGAATGATGTTTCCTGATATGAAACTGCAATTTATGTTTATTCCGATTGGGATAAAAGCAAAATATTTTGTACTTTTGTACGGCGCGGCTGAGTTGTTTTTTGGTGTCAACGATTTTAAAGGTGATAACATTGCACATTTCGCACATCTTGGCGGAATGTTGTTCGGAATACTTTTGATTTTGTGGTGGAAAAAACACCCGCACAACGAATTTTTTAATAGTTAGAAAAAAATGGATACGAATTTTATAAAGGCGGCTTTTAGGCAGTCAGTTATTAGCAAATTGTTGATTATCAACATTGTAATTTTTTTGTTTGTTTCCGTGGCGGATATTTTGTTTTATCTGTTCGGAATGCAGGGGTATATGGAATATTTGGCAGTGAAATATTTGGCAATGCCTGCTGCACTTGATAAATTGGCGTTTAGGTTTTACACGCCGTTGACGTATATGTTTTTGCATACGGATTTTTGGCATATTTTCTCTAATATGTTGTGGCTCTTCTGTATAAAACAGATTTTGGAGTCTATGTTAAACAACCGTCAGTTGCTTGCAGTTTATCTTTTAGGAGGACTTACGGGTGCGGCTGTTTATTTGCTGAGTTACAATGTGTTCCCTGTTTTTCAGTCGGTACTTTCTACATCTGTTTGTTTGGGTGCGTCGGCGGCGGTAACTGCTTATATAGTTTTAATTGCCGTTTTGCAGCCCGATTATAGGGTTTTGTTTTTCGGAATTTTGCCGGTAACGTTCAAGTGGATAGCCCTTGCATACGTTGTGTTTGACGTTTTTCAGTTGACGGGCGGCAATGCGGGCGGACATTTTGCGCACTTGGGCGGCGCGTTGTTCGGTTTGTTGTTTGCCGTTAACCTCAAAAAAGGAAAAGACATAACCGTCGGTTTCAACAATCTGATTGACAAGATTGTGTCTCTGTTTTCGTTTTCTTCTACCAGAAGACGCCAGCCCGAAATGAAAGTCAGTTATCAAAATACAAAAGACGTCCGCGAAATGACCGACGCCGAGTTCAATCAAAACAAAGCCGAAGACCAAAAACGCACGGACGAGATTTTGGAAAAAATTTCAAAATCCGGTTACGACAATTTGACAAAAGAAGAAAAAGCGTTTTTGTTTAGAATGAGCAGAAAATAATTTTCTAAGTTTCTTTTTGGGAGTTTTACGGAATTATAATTCCTGCAACAGAAATGTCGTCAACTTGTTCTAATGCGCCTCGCCAAGCTAGATGTTCGCTGAGGAAGAAGTCCGCCATTTGGTCGTAATCCAGTTCTGAGGCTTTGATAATGAGGTTAGTGAAGTTTTTGCGTCCCAATTTTTTGCCGTTTTCAAAACCGAACTGATCGGCGTAACCGTCAGAGGACATCAAAAGAAAATCCCCGCTTTTAATATCGAATTTGCTGTTTTGAAACTGAAAATCTGAGCCGGGCATTATGTTTCCGAGAGAACATCTGTCAGGAAGAAGTTTGAATAATTCGCCTTTTCTTACAATGTACAAAGGACGGTATGCTCCGGCGTATTCTACTTCGGTGTTGTTTTCGTTGATAATGCACAGCGAAAGGTCCATACCGTCAATGCCGCCGACTTTGGTGCTCAGACTGCTTACGGATTCGTAAAGTTTGTCGTTGAGTTCTTTGATGAGGTCGCCCGGAGTGTTATTGGCGGTGGTTGCCTGTAAGATTTCGTCCAAAAACATTTTGCCCATCAGCGAAACAAATGCGCCCGGCACACCGTGTCCTGCACAATCACAAAGCGCGAGATATTTCCGTCCGAATTTTTGTCCCATCCAAAAGAAATCTCCCGAAACAATGGCTTTCGGCAGGTTTATAAAAAAACTTTCTTTGTAACATTCGTGCAAAAGGTTTTTGCCGGTCATCAATGCTGACTGAATGACTGAGGCGTATTCTATTGATTTTGTAACTTCCTTGTTTTTTTGTTCGATTTCGTCGCTTTGTTTTCTTATTTCTGCTTCGGCGCGTTTGACAGCCGAAATGTCCGTGTCAACTACGATTAACATTACTTTGCCTTCTTCATCGGAAATCGGCGTTATGGACGACTGAATCCATATTTCTTTGTCGTCTTTGTTGTAATGCAGAAGCGTGAAGGTTACGGGTTTGCAATCTTCGTATGCCTTGTCGTAATATTCTATTGCTGCGGGGTTTCTCAGGGCTGTTTTGTAATATGCACCGTTAGCAATAAACTCTTCAAAAGTATAACCGTAGATCTTTGTAAAACCGTAGTTTACCCAAGAGATGTTTTTGTTTTCGTCCACCATTATGACAGAATTTTCGGTGTTTCTTACCGAAATTGAAAAACGTTTTAACTCCGCGTTGAGGGCTACCAACTGGTTTTGCTGCTTTTTCAAATCGTTGTTTGCGGTTTGAAGAAGAACGTTTCTTTCTTCCAATAGTTTTTTCTGACTGCCTATTTTTCGCATACACGAGATGTTGACAATAGCGTATTCAATGTATGTTGCAAGGTTGTGGATAATTCCCAAATGATACGGCGTAAAGTAATTGTTTTTCAGACTTTTAACCGTTAATACTCCGATTGTCATATCGTTGTCGGAAAGCGGGACGTATACTGCCGAACCGAAAAGTGTTGTGTCAATTTTGAATTTTTCGGTGTCTACATATTGTCCTATTTCGTTTTTATAATCGGAGATAACGAGCGATTTGTGGTTGAGAAACGACCAAACAACCAAGTTGTTTTTGTTTTCGAGATTGTAACGTGCAAAAGCCATTGTAACGCCGTTCATCACAAATGCCGAAAAGTCAATGCTCGTGTGAGGTGCGTTATACACGCCTATGCCCATGCCGTCGGTCGGAAAAAACTTTTCTAACTCTTCCGCAGCAACTTTGGATAAGTTGCTCATTGTCATGGCTTTGATAATTTTCTGCCCTGAACGGCTGAGAACTGAGAGGTTTTGTAAAGTGTTGTTGAGGTTTTCTTTTTGAATTTCCAACTGAGATTTTGTGTTGTTGAACTCCTCGTTTTGTGCGGAGAGTTGCTCAGTCAAGTCTGCTAAATGTTTTTTGTCTCTGCACTTTTTTATCATCAAGAAAACTACTATGGCTGTCAATGCGCTGATTATTAATATTAAAGCGGTTTTCAGTTTCAATTCAAAAGGGCGTTTTACCGTGAAATTTAGTTTTACTGGTTCGGAGACGAGGGTATTTGTTCTTGCTTTTACGGTAAAAGTGTATTGTCCTTCTTTCATGTTGACAAAAATCGCGGTTTTTTGGGTAGACCACGGCGAATATTCTTCGTCGCAATTATCCAAACGGTAGGCATATTCGGTGTTGTAAAGTTTCTTTCCGTCAGAATCGGCGGTATAAACGATTTTGATTTTGTTTTTTACTTGAATGTTATCAATACGCTTTTGCTTGTCAGCGTACTTGTCGGCTGAATACACCAATGAATCTTGGTCGCAATATATCAACGTTATACGGCAATCCAAATTGCCGGTTTGGGCAAACGCCTTAATCCCGACAATTACCGTTAACAAAAAGATAACGAAAAATGCTGAAATTTTTTTTCCCTTTTTCATGGTGCTAAATTATAAAAAATCATTTTAATATTAAAAAAAAAGACTAATTTTGCAAAAAAAAAATCAAAACATAAATTTTACACAAATGAACAAGCAGATAGCAGTTTTACCCGGCGACGGTATCGGTCCCGAGGTTATCGCTGAGGCGCAGAAATCACTTCAAGCGATAGAAAAAATCAGAGGTCATAAGTTTACATACGTTCCCGTTTTGGGCGGCGCGGCGGCAATCGACGCCTGCGGCAATCCTATGCCCGACGAGACGGTTGACATTTGCAAACAGTCTGACGCTGTACTTTTCGGCGCGTTCGGCAGCCCGAAATACGACAACGACCCCAACGCAAAAGTCCGTCCCGAACAAGGTCTTTTAGCAATCAGAAAACGTCTTGAACTTTTTGCCAACATCCGTCCGATTTACACTTTCCCGGCACTCATTCACAAGTCGCCGATTAAAAAAGAAATCGTTGACGGCGCGGATTTCGTTGTTGTAAGGGAACTTACGGGCGGAATGTATTTCGGTATGAAAGGCCGCACGGAAGACGGCAAATCGGCTTTCGACACCAACCTTTATTCAGTTTTTGAAATCGAAAGAATTTTGAAGTGCGCTTACGAACTCTCACTTAAACGCCGCAAAAAACTTTTGGTTGTTGACAAGGCAAACGTTTTGGCTTCGTCAAGACTTTGGAGAGAGACGGCTCAGAGAATCAGCAAGGATTATCCGGAGGTTGAAACTTCTTACATGTTTGTTGACAACGCTTCGATGAGAATCGTTACAACGCCTAAGGATTTTGACGTTATGGTAACAGAGAATACTTTCGGCGATATTTTGACAGATGAGGCTTCGGTTATTACCGGAAGCATGGGTCTTATGCCGAGTGCGTCAATCGGCGTTTACACCTCGCTTTTTGAACCTATTCACGGTTCATATCCTCAGGCAGCCGGTAAAAACATTGCTAACCCGATGGCGGCAATTCTTTCGGCTGCAATGCTTTTGGAAACAGGTTTCGGCTTAAAAGAGGAGGCTCAAATCGTTACCGATGCTGTTAACAAAGCCCTCGCTGACGGTATTCGTACAGAAGACATCGCCGAAGGCAAGGCATACGGCACAAAAGAAGTTGGCGACTACATCGCAAAGGCAATTTTGGAGACAAAATAATTAAATAAAAAAAGAGGTTGAAAAACCTCTTTTTTTTTATTTTACTTTCTTAGACGAGACTATAATCGTGTAAGTGTTGTTGTACGGTTTTGAGAACAGAACTTTTTTAGCGCGTTCCTCCGTGATTGAAATTCCTGAGAGGGACATATCCGCTTTCCCTTCCGCAATGCACGGGATAATGTCGGAAAATGGAATCACCGTTATTTTTACCGGACGTCCGATTTTGTCGGCAAACAAAGTCCACAATTCAGCGTCAAGACCCGAAACTATTCCGCCGATTGAAAGGTTGAACGGTGGATAATCGCCCTCGGTAACGATGTTCAAAGGCTCGCCCTCTGTAACCTGCGGTTTCGGCACCGGAAGTGAAGACGGCGACGAAGTGCTGAACCATTTGTTACGGATTTCGGCAAGTTGTCCGCTTTGCTCCAATTCGGTGATAAAATCGTTGAACTGCGCCTGCAATTCCGTGTTTTTCTTGTTGAAAACAGCACCCATCGGTACTGCCGGCATATTTGCGTTTGCCGTGTCGATTGAGAGTCCGCCGGCAAGCATCAGCACCGCCGAAACGTCCTCGTCAATGCCGTATTCAGCCTTGCCCGAAACGATGGCTTTGTAAATGTCAAATGCCGTCGGCACTTTTATTACATTGTATGACGGATATTTCTCTGCAAATATCGCCTCAAACGTAGTGCCTTCCTGAACTGCGATTGTTTTGTCAGAGAGGTTTTCAAAATCGCGTATTTTGTCATCGCCGCTCATCGAACAGCCGCAGATTGCCATAGCCGTCAATGCCGTGATGATTAATTTGATTGATTGCATGTTTTTGTTGTGTGTTTAAAAATAATACAAAATTCTAAAATTTGCCCTGTTTAAATCCTTGCAGAACATATCGTGCCATTGTGCGGCAACGGTCAGATGTTCGCCGAAACCTTTTTGAACCGACAACATTCCGTATACGTCCGCGCCGGTGATAATTTTTTCCGGAGTTTTGTCGCTGCACCAGAGAGCCTGAGCCGAGATTTTCCATTTTGACGGAAGATTCAGAGTCGGCGCAAAGCGGATATATTCGTAAGAAGTGTTTTCTCCGTAGTAATGATTGTTGTAAAAACTTGCACCTGCCACAAAACTGAACATGCCCGGCGTATACGAAAACGAAGCGTCAATGTTTGTGATTTGACATTCTTCCGGGTCGTTTTCAAACGTTGTAACAGGCTGCTGAATATACGTGCCTTGTGTTTCGGTTACGATGTCGCGGGTGTCGATAAGACGTCCGATTGCCGAAGCCTGAAATTTTTTTGACGAATAAGTGTACATCACGCGGTAAACGTCAGCGGGCTGATAATCAAGTTTCGGGTTTCCGACAGAGACCGGTACGCCCATCTCGTTGTAAAGCGGAAAACTGTGAATGTTGATATAATCCGGCGCAACAAAACGGCGGTAATACGAGCCCTGAATCTGGTGATGCCAGTTAGGAGTAAGGGTTGCACTTGCGACAATCAGATTGTAAGGATTGTCGATTTTTTCGTCCCCGTAGCCGTAATGATAGCACATCAGACGGTCGCCGAGAGAGAGCGACAACGGTCCGGCTGTATAGTCAAACTGCGCGTAAAAGTCGTTGTTGTAAGTGGTGAGGTCGTAGTCAGCTTCTACCGCCGGATTCATAGTAGAGCTGAACAGGTCAACGGTTTGCAAATACTTTGAGTTGAGGGTTGTAGTCGCATAGTCCAACTCCCAGCCTCCGCAAAATTCGAGTCCCCCGGCAATCGGAGTCCAAAGTTCCACGATATACACCTGCCAAATCTCTTTTGTGCGCTCTTTGCTGCTTATGAGTCCGAGCATTTCGTTTTTTGCACCGTCGTCGTAATATTCCACGTCGGCAGAAACGCAGAGAGCCGTTCCCGCGTCGTTGAAAATGCCGTCATACTGGACTTGTCCGCCGTAATAGCGTGAATCGGTGTTTCCGCTGTGTCCGTAGCGCATTGCAAAATCGTACATGAGATTGTGATTGTCGTTGAGCGCGGTGTTGATTTTGGCGGCGCAACGGGCTGTGCCGTCATATTCGCCGTGCCGCGAATTGTCTGAAAGTGTTGCGCTTAAAAGTACGTCCGTTTTGCCGTTGCCGTAAACAGCGTTGATAACGGGCGCGCTTTGAAGACCTTCCGTGTCAAATTCCGCACCTATATATATGTCTTTTTCTTCTGCGCCTCTTACCATGTTGATGTCAATGACGCCGCCGAGACTTTTGCTGCCTTTCATAACGTCGGGGTTGTCGCAGATTTGGATTTTTTCAACGTATTTTGCCCTTAGTGTCGAAAGAAAAATTCTGATGTTTGCCTCGTAATTGAAATTTTCCACGCGGACAACATAACGGTCGTCAAGGTTTTCATAATTTCTTGAAAGTGCCTCCGGAAACATTTGAAGGAGATCCATAACGGTGGTGTTGTCATCAAGAGTCATTCTTTGGGGATAAATCAGCACCCTGTCGGCGCGGTGTTCAATAACGGGTTCTTCCCCTTTCAAACCGTATTCTGCTGCGGTTTCGTCTTGTGCAAAAACTTGCGGCGCACTGCATACCGTGAGTGCCGAAAGCATTAGAATTGCTAATCTGTTCATACAGTTTAATTTTTTTTATTAGAAGTGTTATATTTTCTTAATGCAAAATTTGTGCAAATGTTTTGCGGAAAAGGTAAATTAATCTTTACTTAATAAATATAGGGCTGCCGCAAACGCAACAGCCCTACATAATTGAAATGTTATACTATAAATTCTTGACAATCAACGTTGAGTTTGTTCCGCCGAAACCGAAAGAGTTTGAAAGGAACGTGTCAAAATGAGCCTCAACTCTTTGAGCCGGAATATTCAGTTTTGCCGAATCTTCGTCCGGGTTTTCAAAATTGAGGTTTGCCGCAACGAAGTTGTTTTTCATCATCAAGATTGAGTAAATCGTCTCTGACGCGCCAGCCATCCACATTTCGTGTCCGGTCTGGGATTTTGTTGAGGTAACAAACGGTTTGTTATCACCGAAAACCTGAGCGATTGCTTTTGCCTCGTTCATATCGCCGATGTGCGTAGAGGTTGCATGAGCGTTAACGTAACCGATTGTTTTGATGTCGATTCCGGCGTTTTTGATTGCTTTTTCGAGCGATTTTGCAGGACCTTCAACATTCGGCGAAGAGATATGGTCACCGTTAGAAGAGAATCCCCAGCCGAGAACCTCTGCGATTATCGGAGCGCCGCGTTTTACGGCGTGTTCGTATTCTTCGATGATGACCGTTGCCGCACCGCCGCCCGGAACGAGTCCGTCTCTGTCTCTGTCGAAAGGTCTTGAAGCCGCAGTAGGATTATCTTCTCTTGTTGAAAATGCGCTGATACCGTCAAAACTGCCGACAGCATACGGATTTACTTCTTGTGCGCCACCGCAAACGACCATTTCTTCCAAGCCGTTTTTGATGAGCAGTGCGCCCAAACCGATTGCATGGCTTGACGAAGCGCAAGCCGCGGAAATTGTTAAATTGATGCCGCGAAGTTTGAAAATGCAGCCAAGGTTCATTGTAACGGTAGAGTTCATGGACTGGAAAATTCCGCCTGAGCCAATTAAGGTTGTGTCTTTTTTGCGGAACATTGTGTCAACGCTTTTGTAAACCGGCTCTGCGCTCGAATCGTTGCCGTAAAGCAGACCGACATCATTTTTGTTCAAATAATCTTGGTCGATATTTGCATTTTTCAAGGCTTCAACGGTTGCCACGTAAGCGTATTTTGCTTGTTCGGGCATAAAAACACGCTGAGCGCGTGAGAGTTGCCCTTTTAAGTCGGGAATGTCGAGTTTAGAGGTCAATCCCGAACGGAATCCTAATTCTTTGCGTTCTTGATCCAATATGATGCCCGAAACCCCGTTCCAAAGTGATTGTTTCACTTCGTCGAGGTTTTTGCCGAGGCACGAATAAATGCCCAAGCCCGTAATTACTACTCTTTTTTCCATGTATTTTACTTAAAATTATTTGTGCAAAGATAAGCGGATTTTTTTTAAATAGCAAATATTTTTTGCTGTAACAGTTTTTTTACATTTTTAATACTCGAAATTTTTGCCGAGGTCGTAAGTTTTGCCGTCTTCAACCTGAGTCATTTTCATAACGCCTGTTACCGTGTGTCCGTAACGGTCTGTTACTCTGACTGTCAGATTGCAGTTGTATTGGTCGAACGGACATTGAAGTTCCCAAAACGCATTGTATTTAAAAGGTTTCATATCGTAAAACGTTTTACCGTCTTTTGAGAGTTCTACTTTTTTCACGCCGTAACGACCGTTGAAAATAAAAGCCCCTAAAAACCAATTGTTTGAACCGGATTTTATTTTTAAGACGAGATTTTTATCAGTGTAATAAGGTGTTTCTCTCCATTTTACGTTTACTTTGCCGAGACCTTTGTTTCCTGTCAAAAATTCAAAACCTTCGGGCGTGTTGTCAAACCAAGAATTATCGCCATCGGGACAAATGTCTTTTCCGATAACGCGGATAGTTTTGTTGCCATATTTAATTTCGTATGCTGAGCCGAGAATATAGTCAGGAAAAAAATAAACTCCGACAGCAACGTTATAATAACCTTTTTCCATTTCAGGCAGCGGATAAGGATAACTATCGTTGTTTGACGGCTGACCGTAAAAAGTTATATAACCATCTTTCCAATCGGTAATTTTACCCTCAGAATTAGAAGGTTGTTCTTGATTTTCTTGATTTTCTTGGTTTTCTTGGTTTTGGTTTTCTTGATTTTGGTTTTCTGCATTTTCATCTTCATTTTCCTTAGAACATGACATGACAGATGTCAATAACAAAACACCCAAAATTAGTAAGATTATTTTATTCTTTTTCATTGGTATTTAATGTTAATGTCTAACGGCAATTTACTATTTCCATATTCATTTATTGCAAAAATATGAATTATTTTTTGTTTCTACAAACATTTTTTTTCTTGGGTTCAATGGTAATTTTTTGTTTTAAAAAAAGACGATTTTATAATTTATAAGTTGCCATAACTCAAAAAAAAATCGAGTTATGGCAACTTATTTTGTATTATAGGTTGCCATAACTCGTTTTTTATTCTAATTTTCCTGTTACTTTTAGATATTCGGTTTCGTAAATTTTGTATTGTGTTTGGGCTTCTATGAGGTTTGACAGCGACTGCTGCCAAAGACTCTGAGCATCAAGCAAATCGGTGAGCGTACAATATTGATTTTCATACTTTTGTGTCATACTGAAAAGACTTTGCTGAGCCTCTTGAAACCCAAGTTGCGCCGTCAAAAACATCGAATAACCGTCTGAAATATTCTGAACCGCTTGCTTAACTTCTATTGACATCAACCGTGTGTTTTTTTCAAGGTCAAGTTTTGAATCTTCAAGTTCTAAACGCGCTTTTTTTACGTTCCTACTGTTTTGACCCCAATGCCAAAGCGGTATTTGCGCCGTTAACATAACCATCGTCATGCCTTGGTTAAACTTCTGAGTATAAGGATAATAATTGCCGTCAGGACCTTGGGCGTTACCTTCCATTTTGATATTTCCAGCGTATGTGTAACCCGCCGAAAGCGCAATAAGCGGAAGACTTTCTGAACGTTGCATTTTGATTTCTCGCTCTTTTACTTCTACTTGTTTTTCAAGCAGTTGGATTTCGGGACGCAAAGACAAATCCTCGCTTAAACTCTCCGGCGGATTAATCGAAAGAATAGTGTCAGCAGGGATAATTTCCTCGTTTAAATCGGCTCCAATATAATTCGCTAACGCCAT
>JAEEGL013507474.1_pt1 | contig 16144 bp, 9 predicted proteins | sample 9134231 | NCBI WGS metagenome assembly JAEEGL01 (sample SAMN16246548, study PRJNA631951) | gut metagenome | biome: gut microbiome; feature: rumen; material: fiber-attached | host: Bos | place: Iran: Karaj | collected 2018-10
CGCCAAGCTGCAGTTCGACAACGGTTTTGAGGATCAGAAAGACTTGTTCTCCCTGCTCAGCAATGTATTGCATATGCCGAAGTACCAGGGACTGTTTATCGAGAACTGGCGCCCTGACATCACCGTGGGTGAGATGCGTGGCAAGATACTGTGGCTGAGTCGCTTTGACTTGCGTCCGTATAACGCAGCCTTCCATTACCCCATCGTGTATTGCAACTGGCCCGACGAGGATCCCGACATTAAGGAGGATCTTGATCCCGAGGCCCAGCGTAGCTGTGCCATGTATAACATGAACGATACCACGATAAAGGCAACGCTCTATAAGCAAGACTACTACAAGACCACTACCGAGAAGCGGATGAAGAACAAGCAGAAGACGGTTATCGACATGATGCACAGTGCCCGAGAGGTGACTGCCAAAGACGATAACATCTGGATTGTGAACCACTGTTCGGCCTATACCGAGGTGTCGCCACGCGGATACATTACCAATGCCGCCAACCTGCACCCGTTGGTCATTGAAGACCTGCAGAAATCTGATGGTACTGTGGGCATCATGCCGATGGACATGGCATGCCACGACTATGTACACTGTATCATCAATGGTGGTACGCCCTACACCAGCGACTATCTGTACGGATTCCATCCGTTGAGCCTGTCGCTCACCAACCTACTTATCAAGTCGAACAAATCATACTTCAAATAAAATATGACAAAGGATATGAAACACAATATAGACAAACTCATCATTCTCTTAGCGGTTATGTTTGCGGCAACTGGGTCTAAGGCTCAGAATGTGGACAAATTACATGCTCAGGATGGCCTGTTCAACCACCTTTCGGTAGGTCTGAACACTGGACTTACAGGTTCTGGTGTTGACGTGGTGATGCCTGTCCACAAGTTAGTGACGGTCAGGGCAGGCTTTTCCGGATGGAATATTGGCGACATTAAGTTCAACGCCATCAACACCGGCGCGGAAATCAATCAGATGCAGATGGTAGAGGATGATGCCGTCAAGCGCTCACAGATGGTGGATAAGGTGGAACTGGCCATCAAGCCAAATTTCTGGAACTTTTATGTCCTGGGCGAGATACATCCCTTCAGGAACCAGCCTTTCTACTTCTCGGCAGGTCTGTTCATCGGCAGTCAGAACTTCGTCCGCTTTCAGAACACCAACGAAAATGCCTTGGACTTCCTCTATGATGCCAATCAGAAATTGCAGGACTACAACAATGCCTTCCATACGAACTATCCGCCCATTGGACTGAAGTTCGGCGACTATGTGTTCACTGCCGACGAGGATGGTAACATCGACGTACGCATGAAGACCAATGCCGTGAAGCCCTATCTCGGCATAGGTCTCGGCCAGCATCTTGCCAAGACCCATCGCGTCAGTCTGGCTGTCGATTTGGGCCTTTTGTTCTGGGGTACGCCGAAATTCCTGCTTGACAGCGGAACAGAGATCGAGTCGACGGGCAAGAGCTCCGGTCTCCTCGGCACACTGTCATGGTTGAAGGCATGGCCCAACCTGCAGATACGAGTGGCTTACAAGATTTTTTAGGATATTATCTAATATGTTTCTATTCTCCGGATATCGTCTTCGAAAGTAGATTTAGACTTTGCCCTCGACTTGAGTTTTGAGCGGTAGGTGTAGATCGTTGTGATGCTTGAGCGGAGAATATCGGCAATCTTCTGATTGTCAGTAATGTTCAGACGAATAAGTGCGAGGATACGGAGTTCGGTGGTGAGCTTGCCACCGTCTTCGTGTACCTCAAACTTATTGTCGTCTGTCAATAGTTGGTTGACTTCGGAGATAAAGGTGGGATAGATGTTCAGGAAGGCAGTGTCGAAGTTCTGGTGGAACAGATGTATGCTCTCGTTGAGTGGCTTCTGACTTTTCAGTTCGGTATACAGGAGCTCCAGCTTTCGGTCGCGCGCCAACCGGTTCAGCACTTTCGAACGCTCCTCATTCTTAATAATTAGATTACTGCTCAGTTCCAGGAAACGTCCGATATACTCGTCTTTAATACGATTACTCTCCTTCATCTGGTTATTCATGTGCTCTATCTCCTCGTTATGGAGCGACAGTTCGGCGTTCATCTTGCTAATCTTGATATTAGCCTGATGACGCTTCTTGATGAGCGATAGAATATAGATGACGGTGCCTATCAACAACAGCGTGATAAGCGACAGAACTATCAATAGCAGATTGGTGCGATGTTGGGCCAGGGCACGCTCCATGTCATAGGCTTGTGTAATCAGTGGTGAGATGCGGGCAGCCTGCATACTGCGCAGTCGGCTGCCGTATTGTCGGGCGTCGTTGCTGGCACAGAGCAGGTATTCATAAGCCTTCTTGAAGTCACCTCGGTCGAGCAATATGATGGACAATCGGCGGAGGGAATTGTTTTCAAGGATAGCTCCTTTCATATCGCTGATGGCACTCAGTAGGAAGTAGCGCTCCTGAAGCTGGGCCTCGTCTTTCTTCGAATAGAAATAAGCAAGTGTGCTGGTAACGATACTATAGCGTCGTTCTCCCTGCTTCAGATTCCTCATATAGGCCTCAAGCATCCTGATGGCCCCGTCGTTATCACCTTTTTCACTGATATAGGTGGCCTGATTGAAGATATAGTCGTACGAATCCTTGGGGGCTATCTGCAGGATGAGCTGCCGATAGTATTGTGAGCTGTCGGTATATTCCTGGAAATAGGGCGTGTACTCAGCCATTTCCGAACGGTAAAGGTTCAGTTCGCCGCGCTGGTTGTAGTATTCCACCTTGCACTCTGTGCTCAGTTGGCCGATGTCTATCTGATCGAGCATACGGTCGGCCTTATCGAATAGTCCGGATACTGCCAGGATATGGGCCATGCGTATCAGGCTACCTGCTGCCAAGTTGGGATTGTCCAGCGATTGCTGAACATCCACATTCTTTTTAATATAACAGAGAGCTGAGTCGAAGTTAAAGGCCAGATACTCATCATACAGTTTGTTGTTCAGGCTAAACTGCTGCTCAGGTGTGAGCATGAGGTTGTTCATGCCATCCTTAATCACCTGTATTCGGTTTTTCTTCTGGGCAATGATTTCCGACTGGTGCTCAATCAGACTGTCGAGCGTATGATACAGGATGCCTAGTTCTTCTGTACGTTGGCTAGCCATTGTCAATGCCGGAGCCATGACAATGAACATGTTTAGTAATATGTGTCGATGTTTCATCATAAGAGTTAATTATTGAGGGCAAAGTTAAGAAATTAATCTGATATCTCCAAATTCCAGATACGTGAAAACTGCATTTTCGGGCTCTTTTGGGCTTGCAATCGTTTTGATTTATAGAGAGCCCTTAAATTATAAAATACTGATTATCAAGCAACTGCGTTTTGCATGATTTTGATTTTTGCTTGAGCTGCTTGATAATTCTTGATTTAGTCTCTACCTTTGCAGCCGAAATCTTGAAATAATAAAAATCTGTTTTCGATATGAATAAGTTAGGATTAAGTTTGGTAATAATTGTTAGTAGTTGTTCCACTGCTGTCAGCAGCGCGAAAGATGTTTTGGTTAGTTCACCTGATGGTGCCGTGACGGTTACTGTCGGCGTGAAGAATAGTCGACCTTATTATACCATGAATTACCATTCTAAGATCATAGTTCCGCCCTCACACCTCGGATTCCAAGTCGACAGTAGTTATATCGGCAACCACGTGAAGATGGTTGGTAAGCATTATGCTACGAATGACGAGACTTGGGTCCAGGTTTGGGGTGAGGACGAGCAGGTACGTAACCATTACAACGAACTGACGGTTGACTTTCAAGAGCAAACTGGAGAAAAAAGGAAGATGAACGTTCAGTTCCGTGTGTTTAACGACGGTATAGGCTTCCGTTATATTTTACCAGAAAGAAAAAAAGGTGAAAGGTATTGTGTTCAGGAGGAATTGACCGAGATAGCTTTGGCGCATGATGCCAAGGCCTGGTCGATTCCAAGTAACCACACCGAGTACTTTGAAGGTATCTATACTTGCGATCTCCTTAGCAAGAAAGATACGGTATGTACGCCCCTCACCATTGAATACGAGGACTCGCTGTTCCTGGCCATCCATGAGGCGGCCCTGAAAGACTATGCGAGCATTAACCTGACGCCGCGTACAGTAGAAAAAGGCATCAAACTCCTGACAACACTGACGCCCTGGCAGAGTGGGGTAAAAGTGTACGTCGAAGGAGAGCTGAAGACGCCTTGGCGCACGATTACCATCGGCAAGACTGCTGGTGAACTGATGACTTCGCGTCTGATGCTGAACCTGAATGAACCAACACAAATAGAAGATACGTCATGGATAGAGCCAGGCCGCTATATTGGCATCTGGTGGAGTATCCACAAGAAACAGAATACCTGGGAGATGGGTCCTCATCACGGTGCTACCACAGAGAATGTGAAGCGCTACATCGACTTTGCTGCCCGTCACGGCTTCAGTGGTGTGCTGGCCGAAGGCTGGAACCCAGGCTGGGGACAGGGTGAGCAGGTGACCTACCTGAAGAGCTATTCCGATTTCGACATCAATGAATTATGCCGTTATGCCCGGCAGAAAGGTGTGCGCTTCATTGGCCACATGGAGTCGTGGGGACGCGCCAGTCTGATAGAGCAGGAGATGGATGAGGCTTTCGCTTGGTATCAGAAGTTAGGTATCCGCGTGGTGAAGACCGGATACGTGGGGCATCTGATGGATGGTAAGGAACTGGCTAAGTCGCAGTATGGCATCCGTCACTATCGCAAGGTGATAGAAACGGCCGCGAAATATCAAATTATGATAGACAACCATGAGCCTGCCATGCCCACGGGTATTCAGCGCACATGGCCCAACCTGATGACCCAGGAGGGTGTACGTGGACAGGAGTATAACGCTTGGGACCGTCGCGGTGGCAATCCGCCTAGTCATACCGTGACACTGCCCTTTACACGTGGTCTGGCTGGACCTACCGATTTTACACCGGCAATCTTTAATTTCTCGGAGATTGTACCCGGTACCCATCCACACTCTACACTGGCCAAACAACTCGGAGAGTTTGTGGTAATCTATAGTCCACTGCAGATGGCTGCCGATGCCATCGAGAATTATGAGGAACAGCCGGCACTCTCGTTTATTGAGAGCTGCCCCACAACCTGGAGCAAGACTCTGGTACCCAATGGAGAGATTGGACAATATATCACCGTGGCCCGCAAGGAGCGCGGCGAGAGTGGCAGGTGGTTTATCGGTAGTATCACCAACGAAACCGCTCGCCAGATAGCGTTGCCGCTCAGTTTCCTCGATGCCGACATCTCTTATCGCGCCATCATCTATGAAGATGGTCCGCAAGCCGATTACGAGACCAATCCCTATGTCATGACAATCCGTCAAATAGAGGTGAACAGTCGGAGCGTGTTGCATTTGAATCTGGCCCGGAGCGGTGGGGCTGCCGTTAGGATTGAGAAATTATCTTATTAAACTATTTTATAATTAAAAACCCAAGTAAAATGAAAAGATTAATGAAGAGTGTCGTCATGCTTTTGACGATCATGTTGTTTGCCTTGGATGTCTCAGCACAGACCACCATCAGTGGTCATGTGAAGGACGATACCGGTGAAGATGTTATCGGTGCCAGTGTCGTGGTCAAGGGAACACAAAATGGTACTGTGACCGATTTCGACGGTCGATTCCAACTGAAGTGTGAATCAGGTGTCACACTTGTCATCTCCTACATTGGCTTCACCCCGCAGGAAGTGAAAGCTGCCCATAACATGGAGATTACTCTGAAAGAAGATGTAGCCCAACTGAATGAGGTCGTTGTGGTGGGCTATGGTTCACTGGCGAAGAAAGAGATCTCAAGCTCTGTCGTGCAGGTGAACAAAGACCAGTTCAACCAAGGCGCTGCCAGCGATGCCATGGCCCTGATTGCCGGTAAGGTGACAGGCTTGAACGTGTCGGCAACTGCCGAGGCAAACCCCAATGCCATGACCGATATTCAGGTACGTGGTGCTGGTTCGCTAACAGCCTCCAACGGCCCGCTGATTGTAATCGATGGTATTGCCGGTGGTGACCTGCGTAACATTGCTACCCAAGATGTAGGGTCGATTACCGTTTTGAAGGATGCCGGTTCGGCAGCTATCTACGGTACGCGCGGTGCCAACGGTGTCATTTTGGTTACGACAAAGAAAGGTTCGGGCACTGCTGGTGTCACTAATGTGACCTATGACAGCTACATTGCTCTAAACGTGGCCAAACCTCACCCTGAGATTCTGTCGACCGATGAGTTCCGTCGTTCGCGTCGCGGCCAGGATTATGGTGCCGACACCGACTGGTGGGATGAGATTACACGTCCTGTGAGCTATAGCCTAAACCAGTATATATCTATCGACAGCTCTACCAAGAACGGCTACTTTGGTCTGTCGGCCAATTATAAGAAAGGTAATGGTCTCGACATCGTGAGTGGCCGCGAGGAGTATGGTGCCCGTTTTGTGGGCGAGCAGCGTGTGCTGAATAATCGTCTGCAGTTTAATGCTTCGCTCTCTGGCCGTAAGGTACATGAGGACTGGGGTAACAACGGCCTGTTCGACACGGCTCTGACCATGAATCCCACTATCCCCGTGAAAAATCCCGACGGCTCTTATTATCAGCCCAACTCTCCGACAGATATCCATAATCCGGTGAATGACCTGAAGGAAAATATCTCGCAGGGCGATCGTATCTACCTGCTGGGTAATGCCGACGTGAAGCTGAATATCCTGCAGACAGAGCAGCACAACCTGAACACCTCGTTGAGCTATGCCCTGCAGTACAACGACCAGAAGTCTAATTTCTATACCCCCTCTACATCAAGCGAATCGTTCTGGAACGGTTATGCAGGCCGTGCCAACGTGAATTATCAGAAATGGTGGACCAACCGTCTGGAATGGCTCGTGAACTACACCCTGACCCTGAACCAGCATCAGCTGAAGGCTGTACTAGGCTATTCGTGGGAGCGTTCCAAGTGGGAGCAGAGCGGCAACGAGAACAAAGACTTTGTGTATGATTCGATGGGCTGGTATGGTATCGGTAATGGTACGGCCCTACAGGAAGGCAAAGCTAATCTCTGGGGTGGTTCTTCAGAATCGACACTTATAGGCTTCTTTGGCCGATTGAACTACAATTACAATGACATGCTGTTTGCATCGGCCTCTTTGCGTCGTGAGGGTAGTACCAAGTTCGGCGCCAACACCAAGTGGGGTAGCTTCCCCTCTGCCTCTCTCGCATGGGAAATCACCCAGACACCTTTTGCCGAGGGTGTGAAGACTATCTTCCAGAGTCTGAAACCCCGTGTCTCGTATGGCGTGACGGGTCGTTCGGACTTCGATGCCTACCGTTCCTTGTCAACCTATAGCAGCTATGGCGCCTATTTGATAGATGGTGAGTGGATCAATGGCTATGCCCCTTCACTGAACGCCAATCCCGACTTGGCATGGGAGAAGTCGACAGCCTTCAACGTGGGTCTTGACTTCGTGGCAGCCAATAGTCGTCTGCGTGGTAGCGTGGAGTACTTCGATCGTCGTTCGCAGGATCTGCTCTACAATTATACAGCTCCTCAGCCGCCGTTTATCTACAGCACCATCCTTGTGAACGTGGGAACGACCAAGAACACGGGTATTGAGGTGTCTCTCGACTACGACGTGCTGGCTAAAAAGAACCTGAAGTGGACTACTGGCATCAACTGGAGTATGGGTGAGACGAAACTCACAAAACTGTCGAGCGATGTCTACCAGATGGCCTACCTTGACCTGTATCAGAAACCAGGACCTGGTAGTAGCGAGTACTTCTTCCGTGTGGAAGAGGGTGGCAAGATTGGTCAGTTCTATGGTTATGAGCATGCTGGTATCGACGAGAATGGACTACTGCTGATTTATGACAACGAAGGCAATAAAGTCAATGCCTCACAAGCTGATCCCTCGTACAAACGTAACATCGGCAATGGTGCCCCCAAGCACTTCCTTTCATGGAACAACTCGTTTAGGTATAAGAATTGGGATCTGAGTATGCTGTTCCGCAGTGCCTTAGGTTATCAGATCTTCAACATGCGTAAGTACGGCATGGGTCTGCAGGGTGCAGGTACCGACAATGTGCTGCGTACGGCCTATACGAAATACAGCAATGTAATGTCGAGTGGTGGTATTATCTCCAGCTATTTCCTGGAAAACGGTGACTATGTGAAGCTCGACAATGTGACCTTGGGCTATAACTTCACACCAAAGAAGCGTGAGCTCATAGAGAGTCTGCGTGTCTACCTCACAGCTAAGAACCTGTTTACACTCACAGGCTACGAAGGCAACGATCCCTCAATTGTCACCTCTACAGGTATTACCCCGGGTATCGACACCAATAGTGCCTATCCGCAGGCCACTCAGCTTAGCTTGGGCGTGACGCTGCGCTTTCACTAATTGAAAACTGATAATTGAAAAATGAATAATATGATGACCATTAAATGCAAAATATTCGGTGTTGTCTGTCTGATGGCAGGACTCACCGCTTGTACTGACCTCGACGAGAAGGTGTACGACCGTATCGATGCCAGTGTGTACTATCAGAATGAGGCCAGCGTAAAGGGTGCCGTGGCTGCCATCTACAATCAGACATCTTCAACCCTGGCTGGTGAGAACTTCTTTCACCTCTCAGAATATCCTGCCGACCAGATTACCTGGCGCGTATGGAACGGTGGGCAGTGGGGATGGGACGAGGCCATGAAGACCGTACTCTCGTGGCACAACTGGACGTCAGAATCCACCATTATCAACAATGCATGGAAAGGAGCGTGGACGGCCGTAGGATTGGCCAATCTGCTGCTCAACGACCTCGAAGGCCTCGATGCCGCTAGTCTGGGTATCTCTCAGGAAAGACTCGAACAATATGTGGCAGAGGTCCGTACACTGCGCGCCTGGAATTACTACTGTATCTTCGAACTCTGGGGTGGAGCACTGCCGCTGAATACTTCGGCCAGCAGTGAGGTGCCAGGAACAGCTGATGCCGACTGGAACACCTCATGTAAGATCATCTATGACTTCATCGCTACTGAGCTCGACGAAACAGTGAAGGCACTAGCCAAGGAAGACGGCAGTCATGCTACCGTGAACCGTGCTAACCAAGGTATGAACCGTATGCTGAAAGCCCGTCTGTTGCTGAATGCAGAGGTATTTGTCGGGGAGAGCCACTATGATGAGTGTGAGGCACTGTCAAAGGAGATTATCAATGGTACTTACGGCTCGTATGGTCTGGACAGCAACTACCGCAACCTCTACAGTATCGACAACGTGAAGAGTCCTGAGGTAATCTTTGCACTAGCTGCTGAAGACGGACAGGGTGCTGCCAATGCCATCTCCAATGTCCGTACGATGGTGGGCATGTGGTATGGTTATGCCGACTATTTCGGACAGTCATACGATGGTATCGGTGCTTGGAACTGCGTCTGCCTCGTACCTTCATTCGACAATTCGGGTAATGTGCAGCCCACAGGTGGTACCGACCATCCCGTCTGCTTCCTCGATGCCCCTTACGGTGATAAGCTCGGTGCGCCCTATGAGCGTTTCGACAACCGTGATATCCGTAAGCAGAACTACGTGTATGATGCTGCTACGAAGACCCACGGACCGGGTATGTTCCTGAAGGGAGAGGTCCGTGCAAACTTTGGTAAAGGCGATGTCCTGTTGGCCGATGCCGACCGCGATGGTCAGGCTCTGGTATACGTAGATCAGTTGGGTACCTTCCTGAATCAGGGTCGTAACCTCGAAACGGTGATGAATCCCCGTTGGGGCGAGACCAACTCTGGTGTACGTCTGGTGAAATATCCGCTCTATCCCAACGACGATCAGGGAGGCTTCAAGAGCATCGACGACGTGCAGTTCCGACTGGCCGAGGCTTATTATAACATAGCAGAATGTGAGATGCGCAAGGGTAACAGTAGTGAAGCCAAGAACTATGTGGATCAGGTGCGTCAGCGCTACTTTACCAGCAGCAACCGTGCGGCTGCCCTGAATGTACCAGGACCTGGCTTTACGAACTTCGATATGGACTGGATGCTCTCTGAGTGGGGTAAGGAATACCTGGGCGAGGGCAACCGCCGTCGTACCGACCTGCGCCGATTCGACAAGTTTACCCAGGGCACCTGGTGGTTCTGGGGACGTGCTACAGAGGATGGCGTCAACCTGCCTGCCACACGCGATCGTAAATACGAGTGGTATCCATTGCCACAGTCGGCCCTTTCTGTGAATCCCGGACTCGTTCAGAATCCCAACTATTAAACAAACCAATTCAATAAATTCAGAATATTATGACCAAGAAATTATATAGTCTGATGCTTACACTGCTCGCGCTATCAGGACTGATGAGCAGCTGTTCTAAGCAAGATGACATCGTATTCGATCATGAGCGTCAACAGTTTGAAACACGGGCAGACCGTATATTGTTGGAGTTTATTGCCCCTTTCGGCACGACTGCCGATGAGGAAATCTACATCATTGGCGCCTTCAATGGCGACAGTACCGCTATTGGACAGCAATCCTATCTGCTGACGAAGGCTCCCAACAGTGATGTCAAGTGGGGCGTCTATCTGGATCCAAACAGCTTTGTGGGAGGAAAGAGCCTGGCCGACGGATTCCGCTTCTACTCTGCAACACAGGGTATGGAGCTGACCGTCAAGGGTGAGAAGGCTATACATAACGACAATCCCAGTGTTGGCACTTTCACCAACGTTTGGGGACAGCGCTGGGAGAGTTACTACTGGCAGGGCGGTGAGGCTCCGGAGCCCGCTCACGACGGATTCTGCGTCTATGTAGACGACCAGACCGGATGGGATGCACTGACCCTCTATATGTGGGGCGACGTCAACAACCTGAATGGAGGCTGGCCTGGCATGTCGGTTACAGGTACCTGGAATCACGATGGCGTCAGTTGGAAATACTTCGACATGGGTGCCGCCAATAGCGGCCTGAATGAAAACCTCATTTTCAACAATGGTGGCAATGGTGTGCAACTACCCGACTTCAACTTCACCATCGACCGTAACATCTATTTGCGTATCACTGCCGATGGAGTGGAGGAGATTGGTGCTGAACCCAAAGTAAAACATGACGGTTTTGCCGTGTTCGTTCTTGATGATACAGACTGGGATGTGCTGACCCTCTACATGTGGGGTGATGCGAATAACCTGAATGGTGATTGGCCCGGTATGCAGGTAACGGGAGAGCAGACCATCAATGGCCAGACCTATAAATACTTTGATATGGGCGAAGCCAACACAGGTCTGAACGAGAATCTGATCTTTAGCAATAACGGTTCCAGTCAGTTAAGTGATTTCAACTATACAATCGACCATGATGTGTATCTGCATATCACTACATCGGGTGTAGAGGAAATACAACCTTAATTAGAGTTAATTATTGAATCGTGGGTTGGCTGCTCTGTGAAGAGCGGCCTGCCCTTTACAAATGATAATATATGTATATGAAAAGGATTTTTCTTTATCTTTTGGCTTTTCTGCCTATTCACCTTTTGGCTGCAGACTACGTAGAGGTCATCAACACAGCCTCGGTGAAGCATGAGGCAGGTCGACGCGTCATCTACGAAATGAATGTCGGATCGTTCACATCCGAAGGTACCTTCTCTGCTGCAGGCCGTCAACTCGGCGAACTGAAGAAGTTGGGTATCGACATTGTCTGGCTCATGCCTATCTATCCCCGTGGCGGTGGTATCAATAGTCCGTATGCCGCTACCGATTTCCGGCAAACAAACACTGTCTATGGTACTATTAGCGACTTGAAGAACTTCGTCAGTCAAGCTCATGACCTGAATATGGAGGTTTGGCTCGACTGGGTTCCCAACCATACCGCTACCGATGCTACTTGGGTAACAACTCATCCGGAGTATTACGTGAAGAATGGGTCAGACTTTATGCACCCTAATAACTATGGAGATGTCTATCAGTTGGATTATAGCAATGCCGACTTGTGTAAGGCGATGACCGACTGTCTGAAATTCTGGATCGACCAGACTGATATCGATGGCTATCGTTGCGACTATATCAGTAGCAGTTATATCCCTGCCTCTTATTGGCAGACAACCATCCCGGAGATTAAGAACTATAAGCGTGGTAAGACGATTACTTTCCTTGGCGAGGCCAACATCGTAGGTGATGCAACCCGTCTGAAAACGGTAGGTTTCGACTATGACTATGCCTGGAGTTTCCAGACTTCATTGGTGAAATTTGGTGGTAGCGGTGTTTATACTGCCTCCCTGAAAACCAATGTCGACAAACTGATTACTGCCCAAAGCGACATTAGTTTTGGTCGTATGGTCTATCTGACCAACCACGACCAGAACTTTAACGAAAAAGAAAAAACACTGACAGAGAAATATGGTGAAAACCGTTATCCTCTGACCGTACTGGTAGGAACGGCGTGGGGTATGCCTTTGGTCTATAATGGTCAGGAGGTTGGTGGCAATCAGGCTTTGGACTATTTCCATGATACGAAAATCGATTGGACCTTCCCCGATGCAAAGATGTGCCATACACTGCGTACATTGTCTGCCCTTAAACATGCCGTGCCCGCCTTCCAGGACGGACCAACCCTTGACACCCATCATACGCTGACCTGGCTTCTCTCTGACAGTCAGAATGTGCTGGCCTATACCTGCCAGTATGGCGATAGTGAGGCATTAGTGGTGTTGAATTTCGGTACAACGGCAGTCAATGCAACAGTCAGTGGTATTGCTGCAGGTGACTGGAGCCTATGGCTCGACAGTCAGACCATCAGCGAGGGTGTCAGTCGGAAACAAGTCAGACTGAACGAAACAAACAACTTCGAACTCGAGGCCAAAGGCTATCAGGTGTACGTTAAAGGCACTTTCTCTGAAGAAAGCTCGTCAGAGCAGTCATCAAATATCAGTCGTGTACTAGATAGCCATTTTCCTAACGACACCATCTACTCTCTGAACGGGCGCGTGATGGACCATTGCTCGCTGATGCCCAGAGGGATTTATATCCAGAACGGTAAGAAGATTATTTATCGTAGGCGTGGACTGGATAATCGGTTGTGAAGTGCAGACCTCGGCACTCCTTGCGCTCGAGGGCCCATCGGGTGATGAGGTAGCCCACATTGATCATGTTACGCAGTTCACAGATATCCTTTGACGCTTTGACGCGCTTGAAGAGACGCTCGGTTTCTTCGTAGAGCATATCAAGACGGTCCCAGGCACGATGCAGACGGAGGTCAGATCGGACGATGCCCACGTAGTTGGCCATAATCTGGTTGACCTCCTTCACGCTTTGTGTAATGAGCACTTTCTCCTCGTTGGTCATCGTGCCCTCATCGTTCCATTCGGGTACCTTCTCGTTGAAGTCGTAGTAGTCGATATGCTCCAGCGAGCTTTTCGCTGCCGTATCGGCATAGACTACAGCCTCTATAAGTGAGTTGGAAGCCAGACGGTTGCCGCCATGCAAACCTGTGCAAGAGCACTCGCCCAAGGCATAGAGGCGCTCGATGGAGGTCTGACCGTTGAGGTCGACCTTGATACCACCACACATATAGTGGGCTGCAGGGCGTACGGGGATATAGTCGGTGGTGATGTCGATGCCGATGGAGAGACACTTCTGATAGATGTTGGGGAAGTGTTTCTTCGTCTCGTTAGGATCCTTATGGGTGACGTCGAGACAGACGTGGTCGAGACCGTGGATCTTCATCTCCTTATCGATGGCGCGGGCTACGATGTCACGTGGTGCCAGGGAGAGACGTTCGTCATATTTCTGCATAAACTCCTCGCCATTGGGCAGCTTGAGGATGCCACCATAACCTCGCATGGCCTCGGTGATGAGGTAGGCAGGGTGGGTCTCCTTGGGATTATGGAGCACCGTGGGGTGGAACTGTACAAACTCCATGTCGGCCACTGTTCCCTTGGCGCGGTAGACCATGGCAATGCCGTCGCCGGTGGCAATGACGGGGTTGGAGGTGGTCAGATAGACGGCTCCGCAACCACCAGTACACATCACGGTAACCTTCGACAGATAGGTATCAACTTTCTGTGTGTCTGGATTGAGTACATAGGCACCATAGCAGTTGATATATGGTGAACGCCGGGTCACCTTTGCACCAAGGTGGTGCTGGGTGATGATTTCAACCGCAAAATGGTTTTCCTTGATGGTGATATTCGGATTGCTCCTCACAGCCTCCATCAGTCCGCGCTGGATCTCTGCACCTGTATCGTCGGCATGGTGGAGGATACGGAACTCGGAGTGCCCGCCTTCGCGATGGAGGTCAAAGCTGCCATCAGCCTTACGGTCGAAATTCACGCCCCAGTTTACGAGTTCCCGGATTTGTTCAGGTGCCTGACGCACCACCTGCTCCACTGCAGCACGGTCGGAGATAAAGTCCCCTGCAATCATCGTGTCTTCGATGTGCTTGTCAAAATTGTCAAGCTCGAGGTTGGTGACAGAGGCCACGCCCCCCTGTGCAAACGAGGTGTTCGCCTCGTCAAGCGAGGTCTTGCAGATCATACATACACTACCTTTATTGGCGCGTGCCACCTTCAAGGCATAGCTCATGCCGGCTACGCCGGCACCAATCACAAGAAAGTCGTATTTGTATACCATATTTTGATTTGTTTTTATTATTTGGTGCAAAGGTAGTTAAATTTTCGATAATATTTGCATCAAGAGGAATTTTTTTGTATCTTTGCACCAAAACCAATACACAATGACAATGATGAAGAGACTTTGGCTAATCATTCTGATGCTGGCTCCGCTGGCTGTCTCCGCCCAACAGGTGGTGGTGAGCGGCATTGTGAAGGATGACAAGACGGGCGATATTCTGAAGCAAGTGAGTGTTTCTGCCGGCCGTGTGTCGGTGGTGACAAATGAGGACGGTGTCTTCGTGCTGAAACTCGACCAGAAGCCTGGGGCTATTACTGTGTCGCATATTGGTTATAAATCGCGTAAGGTGGTGCTGGAAGAGGGGAAGACAGAGAACCTGAAGATCCGTTTGGTACCCACTACCATCCAGTTGCGCGAAATTGTGGTAAGGACCAACAACCCCAGAGAACTGGTGGACATTGCCATCAAGAAGATTCCCGACAACTACAGCCGCGTGCCTGAACTGCTGCAGACCTTCTATCGCGAGACGGCCATGAAGCGCAGACACTATATCTATGTGGCCGAGGGCGTGGAAGATATGTACAAGACACCCTACAACCGCAGCATTAACAGAGACCGTGTGTCGATTGTCAAGGGGCGCAGACTGCTGAGTCAGAAACAGGGCGACACGTTGGGTGTTAAGGTCTTGGGTGGTCCTGTGCTGCCCGTACAGCTCGATGTGGTGAAAAACCAGGAGATGCTGCTGAATCCAGAAGACCTCGATGCCTACGAATTCACGATGGGTATTCCCGAGTATATCAACGACCGTATGCAGTATGTGGTCAAGATCACACCACGCATGTCGAAGGAGTATGCACTGTATAATGGAACGCTCTATATCGACAGCGAACGGCTGGCTTTTACACGTATTGAACTCGAACTCGATATGAGTGACAAAGAGAAGGCCACAAGGACAATGCTCGTCAAGAAGCCCTTTGGCGTGAGGTTCAAGCCCCGTGAACTGTCGTGTGTGGTTGATTACCGTTACGAAGACGGTGTGACGCGTATCAGTTATCTGAAGAATATCTTCCGTTTCAATTGCGATTGGAAGAAACGTCTCTTCAGTACCTCGTTCACGGCAACGTGTGAGATGGTGGTCACCGACAGTCAGTCGAAGGACGTGCAGCCCATCGCCAGCCGTAACTCGTTCGATTCGCGCGATGCATATTATGACAAGGTGGAATATTTCCTGGATCCGGAATACTGGAGCCAGTATAACATTATAGAACCCTCAGAGTCGTTAGACAAGGCCATCAAGAAATTGGTGTCCACGTATCGGAGAAACTGAGGAAGGTAAAAATAGTAGAAAGGTAAAAACAAAAAGTGAAAATCAGATATATTGCAACTCTCTTTGTGGCAACCTCTTTTATCAGTCTGCAGGCGCAGACGGATCGGTTGGTTGCGGATACAACAACAGTAGATACAGCGGCTGTGGTATTGCCATGGCCGCAGAACGTACAGGCACGGCTCGACACGC
>JAEEGL014078889.1_pt1 | contig 16144 bp, 17 predicted proteins | sample 9134231 | NCBI WGS metagenome assembly JAEEGL01 (sample SAMN16246548, study PRJNA631951) | gut metagenome | biome: gut microbiome; feature: rumen; material: fiber-attached | host: Bos | place: Iran: Karaj | collected 2018-10
ACACCTATCATCATGTACAATGTACCAAGCAGAACAGGATGCAATATTCAGCCTGCAACAGCTGTAAAGATAGCACAGACAGTTGAAAACATCGTTGGTATCAAGGAAGCTTCAGGAAACATCTCACAGGTTGCTGAGCTTGCTCACCTTGCTAACGGATGCTTAGATATTTATTCTGGTAACGATGATCAGATCGTTCCACTTATGGCTCTCGGCGGAATCGGAGTTATCTCTGTTACAGCTAACATTATCCCTGAGGATACACATGAGCTCTGCCAGTCATTCCTTGACGGCAATGTTGAGCGCGCAAGAGAACTGCAGCTTAAGGCTATCGATCTCTGCAAGGCTCTTTTCTGCGAGGTTAACCCTATTCCTGTTAAGAAGGCTTCACAGCTTCTTGGCCTCAGCAATGGTAAGGTTAGACTTCCTCTTACAGAGATGGAGCCTGAAAATGCAGCTAAGCTTGAGAAAGCTATGCTTGAGTACGGAATTCAGTTCTAGTTCAGTATACTGATTTGTACGGAAAGATATAGGTGGCGATATGACAAGAATAATAATGCACGGAGCCTGCGGAAGAATGGGCAAGGTTATAGCAGAGGTAGTAGCTGCTGATAACGATGCCGAGATCGTAGCAGGTGTTGATGTATATAATGATAATAAATGTAATTTTCCTGTATTTTCGGATATTAAGAGCTGCGATGTAGAAGCAGATGTTATCATCGATTTCTCAAATGCTTCCGCAGTTGATGCTCTCCTGGATTATGCATCCGAAAAGAAAATCCCTGTAGTACTCTGTTCCACAGGACTCAGCACAGAGCAGTTAGACAGAGTAAGAGAGGTTTCTGCTGATACAGCTATCCTTAAGTCAGCAAATATGAGCCTCGGAGTAAATACGATCATGAACCTTCTTAAGTCTGCTACAAAGGTATTCGTACCTGCAGGCTTTGATGTGGAAATAGTTGAGCAGCATCATCATAACAAGCTTGATGCACCTTCAGGTACTGCACTTGCACTTGCTGATGCTATCAACGAAGCAGCAGATGGTCAGTTTGAATATGTATATAACCGTTCAGACAGAATGCAGGCACGTGACAAGAAGGAACTTGGAATCTCTGCAGTAAGAGCAGGTTCTATTCCCGGAACACATGATGTAATCTTTGCAGGACAGGACGAGGTTATCGAGATAAGACATATAGCTTATTCAAGAAGAATCTTTGGTGTTGGCGCAGTCAGCGCAGCAAAGTTCCTCGCCGGCAAGAAGCCTGGAATGTATGACATGCAGGACGTGATCGCAGACTAGGGGAATGCCTGAGTGACACGAGGGGGGACCCGAGACCTCAGATGTAATAGGAGTAAATAAATGTACGAAAACGATGAGATTCTCTGTAGTGCGTCCAAGTACACTGAGAAGTTCTATCTAAACCCAAAGTTTGAAAACCTTCCACCAAGGATCAAGGACGAACTCAAAGTAGCATGTGTTCTCTTCACTGAGGAGATTGGCGGAGTTATCATGCTGTACTTTGATACAGAAGGAAACCTTGATATCCTTACTCAGGCTAACGAGGATGATTTCCTCTATGATGAGATCGGAAGCGGACTGAAGATAAAGAGACTGCAGATAGAGAAGCGCGAGCTGTTTGAACAGCTTGAGCAATACTATGAATTATTCTTTGGCGACTCGGAGGATTAAAATATGCTTTTTGCGATAGACGTAGGAAATACAAACTTTACCATCGGCCTTTTTGATGGAAAGGAACTCATAAAAACTTTCAGAATGATCACTAAGACCTCCAGAACCTCAGATGAATTCGGTGTGTTCTTTGGTGAGTGGCTTATGCTCAATGGTTTCAACATCAAAGATGTGGATTCAGTAATCATTGCTTCAGTTGTTCCTGATGTTATGCATTCCCTTACCAGCAGTATCATTAAGTACTTTGAAGTTAATCCGATCATTGTAGCGCCGGGAATTAAGACAGGCATCAGACTTGCTATTCCAAATCCTAAGGAACTTGGTGCCGACAGACTGGTAGATGCTGTTGCAGCATATGAAATGTACGGCGGACCGGTTATCGTTGTTGACTTCGGAACTGCAACAACCCACGACCTTGTATTGGGAGACGGTACATTTTCAGCAGGAGTTACTTCTCCGGGAATCAGACTTGCAGCAAATGCTCTCTGGCATGGAACTGCAAAGCTTCCTGAAGTTGAGATAAAGAAGGTGGATACAATCCTCGGAAGAGATACTGTATCCAGCATGCAGGCAGGTATCTATTATGGATACATCGGACAGACAGAATATGTCATCCGTAAGATGAAGGAAGAGTCAGGCCTTTCAGATATCAAGGTAGTAGCAACAGGTGGTCTTGGAAAGCTTATTTCAGAAGCAACTGATGCTATAGATATCTATGATCCTGAGCTTACTCTTCACGGACTGAGAATCATCTACGATAAGCAGTAAATGAAGACGATTGATTTCAAAAACAGAATAGCACTTGGACCTATGGCGGGAGTTACGGATCTGCCTTTCAGACTTCTCTGTAAGGAGATGGGCTGTGACCTCATGACAACTGAGATGATAAGCGCGAAGGGACTTATGTATAATAATCATAAGACCGAGATTCTGCTGCTTACGGATGAGGTAGAGCATCCGATAGGAGTCCAGCTTTTTGGAAGCGATCCGGATATAATGGCCGGAGAAGCAGAGAAGATCGCACGAGACAGGGATTTCGATTTCATAGATATTAATATGGGCTGTCCGGTTCCGAAAATCGTTGGAAACGGTGAAGGCTCAGCACTTATGAAGAATCCTGCTCTGGCGGCGGATATAGTGAGAGCTATGACGAGCCGCATAGATATTCCTGTAACAGTCAAGATACGGGCAGGCTTTGATGCAGATAATATAAATGCACCGGAGATGGCCAAGGCTCTTGAAGAGGCAGGAGCGGCTGCGATTGCAGTTCATGCCCGTACAAGAGAACAGTTCTACAGTGGAACAGCTGACTGGTCCATTATAAAGGCTGTTAAGGATGCAGTAAGCATCCCTGTTATAGGTAATGGCGATATAACATCCGCTGAGGATGTCAAGAGAATGAAGGAAGAAACCGGCTGTGACAGCGTAATGGTAGCCAGAGCAGCCAAGGGTAATCCGTGGATATTCAGGGAGATCAAGGCGGGACTTGCAGGAGAAGAGATTCCGCTGAGACCGACTCTGGAAGAAATCAAAGCCATGATGAAACGCCATATAGAACTCATGGTAAAGCTTAAAGGCGAATATATAGGTGTACGTGAGATGCGTAAGCATATCGCCTGGTACACTGAAGGAATAAAGAACTCGGCAAGACTGAGAAGGCTGGTCTGCGCAGCAACCCATACGGAAGAGCTGCTGCAGCTGGTGGAAGGATTGGGAGAAGAACGTTAGAGCCTGTGTCCGGGCTTAACCAATTCTTCACTTGACTAAGTATGGCTGGGAGTCTATAATGCACATCGAAACAGGTGTGCATTTTTTTCGGTATATAATGGTAGAAAAATATGAAAAAAGGTACGATAGCTTCTGCTGTTGTTGTACTATCACTGATAATCGTCTGTGTGGTTTCAATTACGGGAAGCAAACTTGGTTCAAATGAATATGGACGTATGATAGCTGTTACGGCTCTCTATGAAGAACCGGCTACACAGTCAAGATACGAGAGAGTATCCTATGAGGATATGGAGAATAAACTGGTAAGTTCAGCGTATACTAAGGCGGACAATCCAACGACACCGGCTATAACTCCAACCGAGGAATCATCAGTAGATGATGAGCTGGCCGATAAGAACAAGGCTGCACTTATGGCGATAGTTGCTGCAGATCAGAATTCAAAAGCAGCTTTGGCAGCTAGTCGTCAGGAACAGTATCAGATCAATGAGATCAAAGAAGTTGATACAAGTACCAGTACAACCAGTGCATTAGCCAATGCGGGAACGACAACAACCTATGTCCTCCCTCAGGGAAATGCAGCGGTTACAACTCCGGTTCTTGCAACTCCGGGACAGACCGGAACCTATGCAGGACAGTTTGTTCTTACAGGATATTGTCCATGCGCTATCTGTTGTGGAAAGACCAATGGTATTACAGCCTGCGGTACACTGGCTACAGCAAATCATACGATTGCAGCTGATTCACGATTCAGCTTTGGTACCAAGATGGTTATTAATGGCGTTGTTTACACCGTTGAAGACCGAGGAGGTGCTATCAAGGGTAACAGAATTGATATATTCTTCACTACCCACCAGGACGCGTTAAACTTCGGTCGTCAGACCGCTGATGTATATATAGTAGAGTAGGAGGCACCATGGGATTCTTATATAGAAGTACAAGAAATTCAGAAGAAACAGCAACAGCATCAGAGGCAATTCTTAAGGGACTTGCTAACGAAGGAGGACTCTTCGTTCCTGATGAGATTCCGGCACTTGATGTAAGCTTTGAAGAGCTTTCAAAGATGAACTACCGTGAGGTAGCATTTGAAGTAATGAAGCTTATGCTCACAGATTTTACTGATGAGGAACTCAGATACTGCATCAACAGTGCTTATGATTCAAAGTTCGATAATGAACTTATCGTACCGGTTAAGTATCATCACGGTGCTTATATCATGGAGCTCTTCCATGGTAAGACTATTGCATTTAAGGATATGGCTCTTTCAATCCTTCCATATCTTATGACTACAGCTGCAAGAAAGAACAATATTTCTAACGAGATCGTTATTCTTACAGCAACATCAGGAGATACAGGTAAGGCTGCTCTTGCAGGTTTTGCGGATGTTCCGGGAACAAGAATCGCTGTATTCTATCCAAAGAACGGTGTAAGCCCTATTCAGGAAAAGCAGATGGTTACTGAAAGAGGTAAGAATACATTTGTAGCAGGAATCACAGGCAATTTCGATGACGCTCAGACAGGTGTTAAGCTTATGTTCCAGGACAAGGCTCTTGCAGAGGAGTTAAACAGCAAGGGATTCCAGTTCTCATCAGCTAACTCCATCAACATCGGACGTCTTGTTCCACAGATCGTTTACTATGTATATTCATATACAAGACTTATCGCCAGCGGAAAGATCAAGGCAGGAGATAAGATAAATGTAGTTGTTCCAACAGGTAACTTCGGTAATATCCTTGCTGCATACTATGCATCACTTATGGGTATGCCTGTTGACAGATTTATCTGTGCATCTAACGACAACAAGGTTCTGTATGATTTCTTCACAACAGGAACATACGATAGAAACAGAGAGTTCATACTCACATCTTCACCTTCTATGGATATCCTCATCTCAAGCAACCTTGAGAGACTTATCTATAGAATTGCCGGAAACAGTGCAGAAGATAATGCTGAGTTCATGAAGCAGCTTTCTGAGACAGGAAGATACAAGATCACAGATCAGATGAAGAAGAATCTGTTCCACTTCTATGGCAATTTTGCAACAAGCGATGAAGTTGCTGAGACCATCAGAAAGGTCTATGATGAGGATGGATATATCATTGATACACATACTGCAGTTGCAGTTAATGTATATGATAAGTTTAAGGAAGAGACAGGAGACAAGGATACTCCAACTCTTATCGCTTCTACAGCAAGCCCATATAAGTTCACAAGAAGCGTTATGACAGCTATCGACCCTGCATATGATGCAAAGGGCGACTTTGAACTTGTTGATGAACTTGCAAGACTGTCTGCAGTAACTATTCCTCAGGCTATCGAGGATATCAGAAGTGCTGAAGTACTTCACAAGACAGTATGTGATAAAGAAGATATGGAAAAAGTGGTTAAGGGATTCCTTGGAATCTAATCGGCCGCGACATTTGAATAAAGCTGTTCATTTGTACCCTCCAGCGAATTAAAACCGGGACTATCCATGGCACGGCCTTGCAAAGCAAGGGCGTGTGTAAGCGAGCTGCAGTGCCACACAGGCACATGCGTGCCTGCGTGGGCAGGCAGCGAAGCTAGCAGCCGACGGCACGGCCTTGCAAAGCAAGGGCAGGCGATGGCACAGCCTGCGAAGCAGGACGTGTAGTTTATGATAGGGCGGGTTATTCCGCCCTTTTTCATTGTAGGAGATTTTTATGTATATACTTACAACAAAAGCAAAATTTGATAGTGCGCATTTCCTTAAGGGATATGAGGGAAAATGTGCAAATCTGCACGGACACAGATGGATCGTCAGTGTGGATGTGGGAAGCGAGACTCTTCAGGAGGAAGGCCCATTCAGAGGAATGGTTGTAGACTTCGGAAAGCTGAAAGATGACCTAAAGGAAGAGACTGATAAGCTTGATCATGCTCTTATAGCTGAGAAGGGAAGTCTTATGCCTGAGACAGTTGCAGCCATGGAGGCTGAGGGCTTCAGGATAGTTTATTTTGAAGGAAGGCCTACAGCTGAGAATCTTGCAAAGTATTTTTATGATGTTATAAAGCAGAAGGGTTATCAGGTGATCAAGGTCAGTGTATTTGAAACACCTGAGAATCAGGCAAGTTATACGGAGTAAAATATGAGAAAATATCGAGTAGCGGAGATATTCTCAAGTATTAACGGTGAGGCAAGGCGGGCCGGAGAGCTTGCAACATTCGTCAGATTTGCGGGCTGTAACCTGAACTGTACTTACTGCGATACAAAGTGGGCAATGGAGAATGTAGAAACCTTTGCACAGCTGGAGAAGGATACCCTGCTGAATATCATAAAAGAAAAAGGAATAAGGAATATAACTCTTACAGGCGGTGAACCTCTCATACAGCTGGGAATAGACGAGCTGATAATAGACATTCTGAGAGATAACTATTACAGAGTTGAGATAGAGACTAACGGTGCTGTTGCCATAAGGCCTTTTAAGGAGCATATAAGGGAAACAGCCGAAGCGGAGGGAATCAGTGATATAGATGACCGTCTCTGCTTTACAATCGATTATAAGTGCCCTTGCAGCGGTATGGATGCCATGATGTGTATGGATAACTATGAAGCGGCCGATGCCTCAGATGTTGTTAAGTTTGTGGTAAGCGATGAGGCAGATCTCCTTCGCATGAAGGAAATAGTAGAGGAATATAACCTCTGCAGCAGGAGCACGGTTTATATAAGTCCTGTATTTGGAGGGATAGAACCGAAGGATATAGTAGACTATATGCTGCATAATAATTTAAATGATGTCAGGCTGCAGCTGCAGCTTCATAAATATATCTGGGACCCGAATGCCAGAGGGGTCTGAATATCTGCGAGATATGGGATATAAACAAATTGGAGGAAAGAAAATGTCAGTAGATAAGGACAAGGTAAAATATCATATCAGAGAGCTTCTGCTTGCTATTGGAGAGGATCCGGACAGAGAAGGTCTTAAGGATACCCCGGACAGAGTAGCAAGAATGTATGAAGAGGTTTTCGAGGGCATAAGCTATACAAATGATGAGATAGCTGAAATGTTCAACAAGACATTCACTGCACCGGGCGATGGAGATATGGTTCTTGTAAAGGATATAGAGATCTTCAGTTACTGTGAGCATCATATCGCTCTCATGTACGATATGAAGGTTGCGGTTGCATATATACCGAAGGACAGAGTGATCGGGCTCAGCAAGATTGCCCGCATAGCGGAAATGGTCGGCAAAAGACTTCAGCTTCAGGAGAGGATCGGAACTGATATAGCATATATAATCAGCAAGGTAACAGGTTCACCTGATGTTGCAGTTGTAATAACAGGAAAGCACAGCTGTATGACAGCCCGTGGTATAAAGAACACACCGGCACATACAGTTACAACAACACTTCGCGGAAGATTCAAAGAAGAGCCGGCTCTTGAGCAGAGAGTAATGAATGCAGTTGGATTATAAACAGTGTTTCTATTAAGGATAATACGGAGATCGATATGAAGAATAAGGAAAAAGCAGTAGTAGTTTTCAGCGGCGGACAGGATAGTACAACATGTCTTCTGTGGGCACTGAAGAATTATAAAGAGGTTCTGGCCGTTTCATTTGACTATGGTCAGAGACACAAGAAGGAACTTGAGTGTGCAGCCGAGATATGTGATAAGCTGGGTGTAAAGCAGACAGTTATCGACCTTAAGGAACTTAACCGACTTGCACCTAATTCACTGACAAGAGAAGATATCAAGGTTGACACAGATGCACCTGAAGTCGGAACACCTAACTCTTTTGTAGAGGGAAGAAATATGCTCTTCCTTACTTATGCAGCTATATTTGCCAAGGGAGAAGGCGCTACAGATATCATTACAGGTGTTTCACAGAGTGACTTCTCAGGATATCCGGATTGCAGAGATATCTTTATTAAATCGCTCAATACAACACTTAATCTTGCAATGGAATATGAATTTGATATAATCACACCATTGATGTGGATAGATAAAGAAGAAACCTGGGAACTGGCAGATAAGCTCGGCGGCTTCGATATAGTAAGAGAGATGACCCTTACCTGCTATAACGGAATCAAGGGTGACGGCTGCGGCAACTGTCCGTCATGCAAGCTTAGAAAAAGAGGACTTGATAATTATCTCAAGAGAAGGACTAGAGGCTGATTTATAAGGGGAGATTTGTGAATATGAAAAAACTTCTTTTTGTGGTTAACCCAAAGGCAGGAAGAAAAGTTATTAAAGCAGATCTGATAGATATAATAGATATATTTGAGAAGGCAGGATATCTGGTAACCATGTATCTTACCCGTGAAGATAAGAAGGTTAATTCTGACTATCTTTATAAGCATGCAGCAGACTATGATCTGGTAGTATGCGCAGGTGGAGATGGAACGCTGGATAATACAGTCGGCGGTATCATGCGTGTCGAAAGAGAGATAAAGAGAAGAATCCATATGGGATATATTCCATGTGGTTCTACAAATGACTACGCAAGGAGCTTGAAGATAAGTCTTAACCCGGTTGAAGCAGCAAGCGAGATCGTGGATGGCGTAGTATGCCATGTGGATGTGGGTAAGCTGGAGAAGGAATTCTTTATATATGTGGCAGCCTTCGGTGCTTTCACGGATATAACCTACTCGACTCCACAGAACCTGAAGAACACATTAGGTCACGCTGCCTACATTATCGAGGCACTTGGTGCCATCGCAAAGCTCAGACCTTATCATATGAAGGTGTGGTTTGACGGCGAGATAGTAGAGGGCGACTTTATCTATGGACAGGTTACAAATTCGCTTTCAGTCGGAGGCTTCAAGAACTTCGGAGCCAGACATATGTCATTTGCGGACGGTCTCTTTGAGACAGTTCTTATAAGAAATCCATCCAATCCTATCCAGCTCCAGAAGATCATCAACAGTCTTCTTACGGAGAATCTGGATGATGAGCTTATCATATTCAGAAGAACCTCTAAGGTTGCTGTAAAATGTAATGAAGAGGTACCTTGGACTGTGGATGGAGAGTTCGGAGGCAATCACAAGACTGCCCGTATCTCCAATATCAGAAAGGCAGTATCCCTTATGCTGAAGGAGAAGAAAGCGTGAGGATTCCGGCTTACTTGAAACTTGCCGGAAAATCACTTATAATGAGCATATCTATGTTCAAAATTAAGGAAGAATTATGAAAGACCAGCTTAAACAATGCGGAAATCTTTTGGTTTTCCTCTTTAAGATAATAATATATTTCTCATGTTTCTGGGTATTCTACAGGTTATATGCCATTGAAAACTGGCAGCTCCTCGGATTATCCAGAACTAGTGCTGTTACATCGCTCAGTTACGCCATATCAGGATATCTGTTCCTTAAGATCTATGGCGGATACGATATTGGAAAGAGAAAGAGTAAGCCTATTATAACTTCTCTTTCACTGGCTGCAGTTATGACAGATATAGTAGCTTATGTAATGCTCTGTGTCATGAACACTAACTCAGCTAACAATATCAAATTTGAGTTTGAGCAGCCTTGGCTTCTGCTTATAATAATCGCAATTCAGATTTTCCTTATCATAATTGCTGCATATGGCGGTAACTGGGTTTATTTCAGAATAAATGAACCGGAGAACTGCCTTATTATTACGTCTTCAAAGCAGTCGCTTGATGAGATATCGAGAAGTATCAAGAAGTACAGACTTCAGTACAAGATCGGTGGAAATGCAGATTACAGGAATGAGAATTTAAAGGATATCATCCCTAAGTTCGATACCATATTCCTCTATGATGTTCCATCTATGGAACGTACTCAGATAGTCGAGTTCTGTTATCAGAACATGAAGAGAGTATATATCAACCCATCAATGGCTGATGTCGTTGAAATGCACTCAAGACATATAATGCTTGATGACATGTCTCTTTTCGAAATGTCACTTCTCGGACTTAATGCAGAGCAGAATTTCTTTAAGAGAATCTTTGACTTTATTCTTGCACTGCTGGCGCTTGTGATAACATTTCCTATTGTTATTCTGGCTGCAATCGCGATCAAGATTGAAGACAGAGGCGCTATAATGTTCAAGCAGAACAGAGCGACCAGAGGAGGAAGAATCTTCTCTGTTTATAAGCTCAGAACTATGAAGGAAAATGTAAACAATTATCTTTCTGTAGTAGATGACGAGAGAATTACCAAGGTTGGTAAGGTGCTGCGTCGATTCAGAATAGATGAGATTCCTCAGTTCATTAATGTATTAAAGGGCGATATGTCCATAGTAGGACCACGTCCGGAAATGCTTGCCAATATATTTAATTATACAAATGACCTGCCGGAGTTTGAGTACAGACTCAGAGTTAAGGCGGGTATAACAGGTTATGCGCAGATAGCCGGTAAATACAATACATCGCCAAGAGATAAGCTGGTTCTTGATATCATGTATATTGAGGAATACAGTCTCTGGCTGGATATTAAGCTTATATTCCAGACTCTTGTTGTACTTTTTAAGAAGGATTCTACCGAAGGCTTCGACAGAGAAACCGAAGAAAAGTTTCAATCTTACAGAGACAGAATGGATATCAGGGAAGGCAGACATTAATCTATGAAGATTACAGGCGGTATAGTTACCTATAACAATTCCAGAACAATTGAAACATGCATAGATTCTGTGCTTAAGCAGACAGCTGGAAAAGATTATGATTTTAAGCTTTATGTATATGATAATAATTCCACTGACGGAACACCTGAGCTTATCAAGAAGAAGTATAAGGACAAGGTGCATCTGATACAGAGTTCACAGAATCAGGGTTTTGGACACGGACACAATTATATAATCAAAAGAATACAGTCGGATTATCATTTCGTGATCAATCCGGATATTTTTATGGATACTGACGCTATAGGATATCTGACTGATGCACTGTCGAAGGACGAATCAGTCGGTCTTGCAACTCCAAAGATCCTTAATGATGACGGTACAGAGCAGTTCCTGCCGAAGTATTGTCCGACTATAAGATATGTCTTTGTCAGCAAGCTGCCGGGATTCAAGTACCTGAGACGCCGCTATACAAGACAGGATGAAAACTGGACTGAACCGACGGATATAGAGTTCTGCACAGGCTGCTTCTTCGGAGCACGTACAGAATATCTGAAAGAGAAGAAGGGCTTCAGCAAAAAGTTCTTCATGTATTGTGAAGATACAGATCTTTCAAGACGTGTTACACAGGAAGGAAAGCGCATTGTATTCTATCCGGATACAGCGGTTCATCATGACTGGAAGAGAGACAATACAGGTAATCTGAAGGGAATCTACAGATTCATCAGATCACTTATAGTGTACTACCGTAAATGGGGTTGGGAGTTATGAGATTATCAGTAGCAATGGCTGCTTATAACGGAGAAGAGTATATAGAGGAGCAGATTGATTCTATCGTATCCCAGATGCGCGCTGAGGATGAGCTGATCATATCGGTTAATCCGTCTTTTGACGCAACAGAAACAATTGTAACCTCGTATGCAGAGAAGGATTCTCGTATAAAGGTTTTTCTCTGTGAAGAGAAGGGCATAATAGCCAATTTCGAAAATGCGATAGAAAACTGCAGTGGTGATGTCATACTTCTGTCTGATCAGGACGATGTATGGAATCCATATAAAATGAAACTCATCCGTAAGATATTTATGAAGATGGATCCGATCCTTGTTCTTCATAACTGTGAGTTCTGTGATGAGAACCTTGAAAGTCTTGGAACAGACCTTTTCTCGATGAAACATGTAAATCATGGACTTGTATATAACACAGTAAGAAACGGATACATGGGCGGATGCATGGCATTTTCCAGGGAACTTGTACCGACCATATGTCCGATACCGCGTGATGTGGCTATGCATGATCAGTGGATAGGCACAGTTGCGGAATATATAGACAGCAGCAGGATTATTCTGTTTAACAAAAAGCTTTCTGCATATAGAAGACACGAGGGAACAGCAACTGCCGCAAAGGGCGAGAGGCTGCCGCTCAAGGTAAAGATGCGATATATTAGGATTCTCATAAAGAGATTGAATGAAAGACTGGCAGATAAGAAATGAAGCTAAGAATAGTATGTGTTATTCATAACAGAAAGGTATCTCTGATAGGAAGTCTTGCGACATTCAAAAATGCTGCTTCAGAGTTAGAGAACCTTGAAGTCTGGGTGTATGATAATTCATCAGAGCAGGGCTTCGACGATAACTTCAGAGAGGCTGCAGATTATGGCTTCCATTATGTAAAGAATGGGGAGAATCTGGGACTCAGCAGGACGTACAACAAAGCTCTTTCAGATGCGAAAGCAGATGATATATGGCTTATGTTTGCAGATGATGATACAACATTTTCATCAGCATATATAAGAAATGTATATAAAGCAATTGAGAGTAAAGAACCTGGTATAATAACAGGAATTGTTAAGCAGGACAGCTTCGTGGTATCCCCGATGAAGAGAAATTCCATTTTTCCAAAGAACAGGGGACCGATCGAGGAGCGGGGAGTTTATAAAAACATTTACGCCATAAACAGCGGACTGACGGTGAGGGCCTCACTGCTTAAAGAGATGGGCGGTTTCGAGGAAAGACTCTTCCTTGATATGGTTGATTATCAGCTTATGGATGAGCTGAAGAAGAATGGTAAGAATAGAATTCTTGTTGTTCCGGGGACCATATCCCAGAAGCTTTCAGGGCTAGACTTCAGTGATAAGGAAGCTTCAATGAGAAGATTCAGGATATACTATAAGGATTTTAAAGAATACTGCAGGCTGACAAAAAAGCCTTTATTCTATAGAATTATTATTCCTCTGAAAAGAAGGATTAATATAGGAATTCACAAGTAGGGATTAGGAGTAGATAAGATGAGAAAGATTCTTGTTACAGGATGTAACGGACAGCTCGGAAGAGCAATCAATGAAGTTTATAAGGCAGATATTGAAGCAGGAAATGTAACTCTTATCAATACTGATGTAGGTGTTGAAGGCGTTAAGGCAATGGATATAACAGACCTTCCGGGAGTGCTTGCATTTGTAGAAGAAGAGAAGCCGGATGTTATCATCAACTGCGCTGCATTTACAAATGTAAATGGTGCGGAGACAGCAGAAGAGCTCTGCTATAAGATAAATGCAATCGGCCCTAGAAATCTGGCTATTGCGGCTAAACGTTTTGATGCTAAGCTTATTCACGTATCAACAGATTATGTTTTCGACGGAACTAACACAGTTCCTTATACAGAGTTTGACAGTCCTAAGCCTCTTGGAGCATACGGAAGAACAAAGTATGCCGGCGAAGAGTTCGTAAAGCAGTTTGGTGAGAAGTTTTTTATCGTAAGAACTGCATGGCTTTATGGAGATGGAAAGAACTTTGTTAAGACTATGCTGAGTCTGGCTGAGACTCATGACGAGGTTTCAGTTGTAGGAGACCAGATCGGTTCTCCGACAAGTGCACTGGAGCTTGCAAGATGCATATATGCACTTGAGCCGACAGATAACTATGGAATCTTCCATGGTACATGCGAAGGCTTCTGCTCATGGGCTGATTTTACAGAGGAAATTTTCAGACTTGCAGGTAAGGATACAAAGGTTAAGCATATAACAACTGAGGAATATCCTACACCGGCTAAGCGCCCGGCATATTCAGTACTTGATAATATGATGCTCCGACTCACAACTGATTTCCGCTTTAAAGACTGGAAAGATGCTATAGCTGAGTATATGAAATAATTATAGTAAAATTTAGCCTTCCTGCGAAGGCACATTGATAGAAAAGTGCAAAGGAGAAAAAATATGTCACAGGATAAGTATGTAAGCCCACTTTCAGAGAGATATGCAAGCAAGGAGATGCAGTATATCTTTTCACCTGATAAGAAGTTCAAGACATGGCGTAAGTTATGGATCGCTCTTGCTGAGGCAGAGAAGGAATTGAATCTTCTCGGCGAGGATGGACAGCCTCGTATAACTCAGGAGATGATCGATGAATTAAAGGCTCACAGCGAAGAAATAGATTATGAGATGGCAAAGGCTGAAGAGGCAAAGGTACGTCATGATGTTATGGCACATGTACATACTTATGGCTTCCAGTGCCCTAAGGCTGCAGGTATCATCCACCTTGGAGCAACAAGCTGCTATGTTGGTGATAATACAGATGTTATCATTATGACAGAAGGTCTTAAGCTTGTAAGAAAGAAGCTCCTCAACGTTATCAACGAGCTTTCAAAGTTCGCTATGGAGTATAAGGACCTTCCTACAATCGCATTTACACATTTCCAGCCTGCTCAGCCTACAACGGTAGGTAAGAGAGCAACTCTCTGGCTCAACGAGCTTTATATGGATCTCTGTGATGTAGAGTACATGATCTCACAGCAGAAGCTTCTTGGTTCAAAGGGTACAACAGGTACTCAGGCATCTTTCCTTGAGCTCTTCAATGGGGATCATGATAAGGTTAAGAAGCTTGACAAGATCATAGCAGAGAAGATGGGCTTCGATGATGTTTATCCCGTATCAGGACAGACATATTCACGTAAGGTGGATTCAAGAGTGCTTAACGTTCTTGCAGGTATTGCACAGAGCGCTCATAAGTTCTCTAATGATATCAGACTTCTTCAGCATCTGAAGCAGATCGAGGAGCCATTTGAGAAGAATCAGATCGGTTCATCAGCTATGGCTTATAAGAGAAATCCTATGAGAAGCGAGCGTATCGCATCTCTTGCAAACTATGTAATCTGTGATGCAGTTAACCCTGCAATTACAGCTGCTACACAGTGGTTCGAAAGAACACTTGACGATTCAGCTAATAAGAGAATCTCTGTTCCTGAAGCATTCCTTGCTGTTGACGGAATACTTGATCTCTATCTCAATATTGTTGATGGCCTTGTTGTTTATGACAAGGTTATCTACAAGAAGTTCATGGAAGAGATTCCTTTCATGGCAACAGAGAATATCATGATGGATGCTACAAAGGCAGGTGGAGACCGTCAGGAACTTCATGAGAAGATCAGACAGTACTCCATGGAAGCCGGAGCAGTAGTTAAGCGTGAGGGTAAGGAGAATGACCTTCTTCAGAGAATCGCAGCTGACCCTGCATTTGGAAGAACTCTTGAAGAGCTTGAGAGCCTGATGGAGCCTTCACTTTATGTAGGACGTGCACCTCAGCAGACAGAAGAATATATCAACGAGGTTATCAAGCCACTCCTTGATGCTAACAAGGAAGAACTTGGACTTACAGCGGTTATTAACGTATAAAGCGGTTAAGCGTATTATATACGAACGACAGCAGATAACACGCGCCCCTGAGATGACGAAGTTTGGTCACTCAGGGGCACGTGTTATGTGACGTTCGAAAACATATAATAGGGTTTGTTAGAGATTAAAAGACGAAAAGTTAAGATAAATTTTGGTGTTTAGTTTATGAATAAGGATAAGAATATAGAAATATTTAGATATGCGCCTGTTCCGAAGGCGGTCATCAGCAATGTTATCCCATCCATCATCAGTATGATAATGGTGCTTGTATATAACCTGGCTGATGCCTTCTTCATAGGGCAGACGAAGGATGCTCTGATGTTTGCGGCAGTATCGCTGGCAACACCGGTATTCCTTATTTTTATGGCAATCGGAATGCTTTTTGGTATCGGAGGAACCTCCTTCATATCAAGAAGTCTCGGTCAGGGTGATTTTGATAAAGCAAAGAAGATATCCAGCTTCTGTTTCTGGACAGGACTTGTAATAGGAATTCTATCAGCGATTGCTATAGTTTTTCTTGCAGAACCT
>JAEEGL014626372.1_pt1 | contig 16144 bp, 8 predicted proteins | sample 9134231 | NCBI WGS metagenome assembly JAEEGL01 (sample SAMN16246548, study PRJNA631951) | gut metagenome | biome: gut microbiome; feature: rumen; material: fiber-attached | host: Bos | place: Iran: Karaj | collected 2018-10
AGGAAATGCCTATCGAACACGGATTTATCCCATTCCGGCGCAGGGTGGTCGTCGCGTGCGCGTCGAATATACAACCCCTCTCATGATTGCGCCCAACGGTGATGCAGCTTTGGCATTACCGATGCCGGATACGAAACTGACCCAGCGTGATATCAAAATTGGCGTGGTGGCGCAGGGAATTCCCGCGCCTGCAGTCGGAGGTCTGGGCGATAAACGGTTTACATCGGCACAGGCCGTTTGGGTCGTCGAATCACACGAAACTGATGTGACACCAGGCGAAAACGTATTGGTGGCCATGCCCAATCTCTCCGATACGATTGTAACCACCGAAAACTTCAAGGGCGATACGTTCTTTGTTGCAAGCATCAAATCCAATCATGATATATCAACGCGCAGCATGCCAAACAAATTCCGCATCATTTGGGATGCATCTGGCAGTCGAAGCAAGGAAGATATTGCCAAAGCACAGCAACTGATCGGGCATTTGCCCGAAAATGCTTCGTTTGAGCTACACGTATTCCGCAATAGCCTAGAACCCGTGCAGAACATCAGCGGACGCGCCAGATTGCTATCGATACTCGATGCGTTGCCATACGACGGCGGCACCGATTTCGCTTCGCTCGAAAAAATTGCCGCTAAAAAATTTGATGGCATCACGCTGTTCTTTACAGATGGCATGGATACAATGACTGGCGCACTGCCACAATTCGGAGCCAATTCGGTCGCTGTGATGACCGGAGCCGCACGCGATGTTTCGGCAATGCGCAGAATCTGCGGCGGCCGCACGCTCAATTTGGATGTCGCAAACGGTGACGACGCCATCAAACAGATACTCAAAGTGCCAGCTGCAGTCGCAGAATTGAACGGCAAAGGCTTTTCGAACGTCGAAGGCATTGGGATGCCGTCGGCTGGACGCGTAACGATTGTGGGTCGCGTCGAACCCGGCACATCCAAAGCCACCATCGTGATGTCCGACGGCAAGAAAATTGCCATCGATATTCCAACCACAGCATCCTCCGACAAAACACTTGCCACTGCCTGGGCCGCACGCCGGGTCGATACGCTCACGCCTCAGGCCGAAATCAATCGCGATGAACTGTTGGCCATCGGGCGGCGTTTCTCAATTGTCAGCCCGGTTTCGAGCATGATCGTACTCGAAAATCTCGATCAGTGGCTCGAGTACGATATAGAACCGCCCGAAAACTCACCGCTGCATGCCGAATGGCTTGAACAACGTAAATCCGATGCCGAACGTGCTCACGAATCAGAATTAAATGATAACAGGTGGATCGAAGACCTCACCGAGCTGTGGGATATGCGCGTTGCCTGGTATCAATCGCCCAAGGTCAGACTGCAGCCACCTAAAGTCAAAAAGCATCCCGTTCGAAACTGGGATGACGATTTCCCAGATGACGATTATGATGACGATTATCCCGTCTATCCAAATCCATTCAAAAACAGCCCGAACAAAGCATTGCAGGATTATTGCAGCACATCCGTTTTTTTCGGTGGCGGTAGTTTGGGCGCAAGTGGATTTGGCGGAGGCGAAAGTCGCGCCAATGCGGCACTACCACCACCACCACCACCAGAACCAGTTCAAATGTCAAAAAGACCAATGATGATGGAATGTTGCGGCGACAGCGGAGCAGTGATGAATTCCCGCAGCAGCGAGAGGCCTTCAAGTAGACCCGCGCAGGCAGCCCCCGTCGTACAGGGAAGTAGAGCAAACTTTGATATAGATTCTGTCGCTTCAGAACTAAGAGTCTATCCGTCTTCACACGTATCGCCGACAATACCATTTGACAACAGATCGCCATCCAGATCATCCTATGTGGAAGCACCTTCGACCCGAGACGCCGAAGGAAACGTCGATGGCAGCGTCGATATTCAGGAATGGGATCCCGATACCCCTTATCTCACTGCAATTAAAGATGCACAAAAGATATATAAATCGAGTGATTCTTTGTATAAAGAATACCTGAATCAACGGAATAAGTATTCTACGACCCCCGCATTCTACCTCGATTGTGCCAATCTTTTCTTTAAAGAAAAACAAAACAAACTTGCCATTCGTATACTTTCAAATCTATCCGAATTAAAAATTGATGATGTCAGCTTGTTGCGCGTATATGCATGGCGCCTGCGAGAATCCGGTGATCTCGACGATGCGATTACCATTCTCAGAAAAGTCGCCGATATCCGCCCGGATGAATCGATTTCATGGCGTGATTTGGCCTTAACGCTTACTATGCGCGCAAAACAAAATAAGAATGTAAAAGATGCGCAGGAAGCACTGAATCTGTATCACAAAGTCATATTTACTTCGTGGACGAACGAAAGTTACCGCGATAGTGAAGATATGCTTAATATTGCTGTAATTGCACTTGAAGAATATAATGAACTCATCTCGTGGTGCAAACGTCAAAACTGGGTCGGCAGCAAAATTACAATTCCCAAAACCGACCCCAAATTTATGAAAAACTTCGAGAGTGATCTGCGCATCGTCGTTTCTTGGGATGCGGACGAGACCGATATCGATTTAATCATTACAGAACCCAGCGGCCAAGAAGTTTTTTATGGCAACAAATGCTCCCTAACCGGCGGCATCCTGAGCTATGATATCGTGGATGGCTACGGACCCGAAGAATTTATACATAAATATGCACCCAAAGGGAAATATACAGTTTATACAAATTACTTTGCTTCACACGAGCAAAGCCTCATAGGCGCCGCAACGATCACGGTGACTTTCTATTCCAACTGGGGCCGCAGCAACCAAAAAAGCGAAACTGTCACCTATCGTTTGAACGAAGAAAAAGATAAAATTAAAGTCGGAGAATATCAGCTGAAATAGCATAAAAAACATCCCCCGGGAACAACTGGTTCGCGGGGGATTAGATGTATTGATATTATTTCTTCTCTTCGACGACCTCAGCATCCGGTGCATTGCGCTTGATGCTGTCAATACCATTCAGGCAGCTCTTTTTGGCTTTGTAGCTTTCGCCTGTCGCGATAATTTCGCCGTTGCGTGCTTTGAGACGGAAACGGAACTCGCCGGCCTTGTCCTGATAAACCTCAAATTTCGGGTTCGTCAGCGTCTCGAAGTTTTCTACAGTCTGATCTTCAACATGGAGATCGGGCACATTCTTTTTCACGCTCTCAATGCCGTTCTTGCAGCTGTCCAGCGATTTATAAACCTGCGATGTCGCAATAATTTCGCCGTTTCCTGCCTTGAGGTTAAAAACAAAACCACCATTCTTGGCTTCGCTAATGACAAACTTTCCCATAACCCAACTCCTTGATGAAAATTGAAACTTCCCCCCAATCGATTGTGTTTATGCCAAACGCCTTTAAACTTCAATAAAGTTTTTGTTTTTGTGAGGGGGAGCACCCCCTGCGGCGCTATTTGCTGCCGCAAATACGCGCCTCCCCCCCCAGTTCAGTCACTGTTCAGCCCTGCTTGATGTGACGCATGATGTAGTGAAGTGCGTTTACAAATTGAATGTTTCACAGGCATGAGGTGTTAGGCATGAGGAATGAGTCGGTCTAAAGAACACTCCTGCCTCGTGCCTCCTGCCTCATGCCTGTAAACACACAAAACCCTGTAACCGCTAAATACTGTATGTGGCTATAGGCTGAATAGTTACCCAGTTCAATTCCCTCCCCCAATTCTCCGTTGAATTATTCTCAAAACAAGCATATACGCATTGCGAGGCAAATGTCTCACCCAAACCTACAGCCACAATACCCAACCCCAATCTTTTCAAAGGCCATAACTATGTCATTCATTGAAATCGTCAAACGGCTTTTACCCTTTGTTAAACCCTATAAATTGTTGATCGTCGCCACACTGATCCTGACGCTGGTTGGATCATGCCTTGCACAGGTCAATGCCCTTGCACTCGAATATGCGATCAACTCGGTCACAGCGCTCACCCAAAGCAACGACAGGCTTGCAGACGGCTTTAAAATACTTACGCTAATCACCGTTGTGCTTTTGGGCAAAGAAATCCTGGTTGCATTGATATCATTTGCGCAGCGCTTTTTCGGCGCGAAGCTGCGCATATCGATGTCAAAAGACCTCGCCCTTCGTGCTGCCAGAAAATTGCTCACGTATAAAATGGCCTTTTTCAGTGAGAAAGATAATGATGCAGGTAAACTACAAACCCGTGTGCATCAGGGTGGCGAAAGCCTTACAAGGCTCGTGAATAACTTTTTTATCGATATATTGCCACTGGCAGCAAATGCAGTTCTGGCTTTGTTCCTGATGTTCCGATCAAACATATATATCGGTTTTATTGCACTGGCAATTATCCCAATCTTCTTCTATATCACATTTTTGCAGGGCAAAAAGCTGCGAGGATGGCGACAGCAGCACAGAAAATTCTGGGAATCCAAGAGCCATGCAATCCTCAACCTGATTCAGTCGATTTCGGTTATCAAATCCTTTAACCGGGAAGAAATCGAATACAATAAGCAGGATGAGCTTCAGAACCAGATTTCGAACAATCAGCTGAATACAAACAAACTCAGCTTCTTTTTTGACGGCCTGAAATCTTTTGTAGAACAGCTCGGCGTCGTACTCATCATCATCCTGTCTTCCTATTTTGTGATTACCGGACAATTGGAAATCGGTGCAATCATGCTGCAGGTGATGTTATATAATAACGTTTCGTCCCCGATCAAACAGCTGCAACGCATTTATGACGATATGAACGATGCCTTGGTTTATGCCGAAGGCTATTTCGATGTCATCGATGATAAAGACAAGAAGGAAGCCACCGGCGAACGCAAAGAAGATAATCTCGACCCGACATTTGTTGTGGAACACGTCGATTTTGCTTATCCAAACGGAACAAAAGCGCTCAAGGATGTGAATATTACTATCGAAAAAGGCAAAATAACGGCTTTGGTCGGTTTATCAGGTGCTGGAAAAACCACGCTGATCAATCTTTTGAACAAATTCTATGTGCCATCCAGCGGATCGATTACACTTGGCGGCATACCGTTGTCTGAACTGGACACGACGTTTCTGCGCGAAAAAATCGGCATTGTGATGCAAAAAAATCATATATTCGATGGTTCTATCGAAGAGAATATACTTTATGGACGTCCCGATGCGACGCACGAAGAAGTGATTCAGGCTGCGAAAGATGCGTATATATATGATCAAGTGATGGAACTGCCAAACCAATTTGAGACCCCAGCCACACAGCTTTCGGGCGGACAACAACAGCGCATCGCTATTGCCAGAATTTTCCTCAAGGATCCCCCCATTCTATTTTTGGATGAACCCACAGCGTCCCTTGATGCAATTGCTACCGAACAAATCAAAAATAGTATCGACGCCATCAAAAAGAATCGAACCGTTATCATTATTTCGCACAGCATTTCACAGATCATTGATGCCGATATTATCTATGCGATGAAACAGGGATGCATCGTCGAATCGGGTACACACGAAGATATCTATAAACAAAAAGGCGTTTATCATGATATCTTCGATGCGTCGGCCAGATCACTGAATATCGAAAAGATTGCCAAAACTTATGATGAAGATGGTGATGGGCATATCGATTTTGAATCGGAACTCAGGCTGCGCGATCCCGAAATGGCCGACCGCTATATCCTGGGCGATTATGATTTGATTTGATGACTACTCAATTACTCCAATTGATTTCCCCGCATAACATGCATGCCAGTTTGGGGGTTGGCGAAATGGGGGAGGGGCCCCATTTCGTCTTTTGTTGGCCATATTATCTGGCAAGATATGGAAGCATGTAAAAAATATTGCGGATTCCAAAGGGCTTAGCCCTTTGGCGGGGTCCGGGGCAGCGCCCCGGCTGGATTTATCTTGATGATATTCTACACTAGATTCCAGCTGGGGCGCGGCTGAAGATTGTAGGCATTGAATCCGGCATGCGCCTCGATGAGATCTTTCAGACGGAATTGCCCAAGGCCTGCGATCATCGCGGCATTATCGGTACACAGCTTCATCGGGGGAATGGAAAGCGACAATTTTTCGCGGGCACAATCATCAGCCAGTCGCTGCCGCAAGCGACGATTGGCTGAGACACCGCCCGCCACAACGATCGTTTTGGCGTGGATCTTTTTGGCCGCACGAATCGTTTTTCGGGCGAGCGAATCGACGACGGCTTCGAGCGCAGACGCGCAGAGATCGGCGAGATCCTGTCCCTCGGGCATGTGGCCAATATAACGCAGTTGCGTTGCAACACTGGTTTTGAGGCCCGAAAAAGAGAAATCGAAATTATCGTGTTGCGGCAAAGCGCGGGGAAAATCGTATTTATGCGGATCGCCACCGACGCTGAGTTTGTCAATCGCAACACCTCCGGGATAAGGCAATCCCAGCATTTTACCGACTTTATCGAGGCATTCGCCAGCCGCATCGTCGAGCGTACGGCCAATGCTTTCGTATTGCCCGATGTCGCGAACAGCGATCAAATTGGTGTGCCCGCCAGATACCACAAGGCCCACAAACGGAAACGACGGTTTTTCCATTCCCGAAGCCGTATCAATGAGCGGAGCCAACAAATGGCCTTCGGTATGGTGTACACCGACCAGCGGAATATTTCGAACATAAGCAAAGGCTTTGGCCGCCTCAAGTCCGACGAGCAAAGATCCGATCAGGCCGGGGCCCTGGGTGACTGCGACGCCATCGATTTGTTCCGGAGTCACACCGGCTTCTTTGAATGCACCGCGCAAAACCTCAACGATATCGACGATGTGCGCACGTGAAGCGAGTTCCGGCACAACGCCGCCATATTTCGCATGCAGCGGGATCTGACTGGCAATGATATGGGATAGGATTTTGCCGTCTTCGATAATCGCAGCAGAACACTCGTCACACGAACTTTCTATACCAAGTATTTTCATTTAAATATGGTGGAGGAACCGCTTCTTTTTTACCAAAAGAAAGGGGGTTCCCACTCGCCCCCTCCAGAAAAAATAGATTAATGGCAATTGCCAACCTGTATGCCTGCTTTGAACTAACGGGCGGCCAAAGCCGCCCGCATATCATGCGTCTTATCTGCTAATTCGTGCCATTATAGCAGGCATAAGATTCGCCATTTGGTTTTACGACGATGAGGATATTATCGTCACGATAGGTTTCGAATTCCCTCTTAGCGTCGTCACCAGCAGTTGTCGAGAGGAGATGCTCAGCTTCGATCATATCCAAAATCCTGTTGAGTGTACCAGCTGTAGGGATATAAGCCTTACCACCACCGAAAACGCCTCTACCACTTGAAATCACAGCATAACGTTTATCTCTTTCAATATTTTGCCAAATGGCATCGAGAAAAGCCTGAGTTGAAGAATCCCCAGAGCCGTGGTGGCAAACTTTGAAGAATTGTGCATCAAGAGGCACTCCGGTTGCAATGGCCGACCCTTCGAGCGCTGCGGTTGCATCACCCGAAAAGATAAACGAAACATCTTTGTATGTGAGTTTGAACACGATTGATGCATCATTGGCATCTTTATAGGTATTATTACTGATGATATATTGTGTCTGAATGTCAGCCCCAAAGAAATCTTCCGGTAAACTGTCACCCGCATGAAACTTTGCGTTGGCTGGCATATAAATATGTGCTGGATCTGTAACTATAGACTTCATAGTCGTGATCCACTGTGTATAAGATGTTGGAACATCGGCTTGAGCTGGTAAATCCATTGGATCAAGGTAATTGGCGAGTTTGTAGCTTTCTGCATTCTTCTGATTAAAGATATTACTGAACCCACCGAAGTGATCGGAATGCGGATGTGTCAGAATGACGGCATCGAATGTGCTTTGATAGGGAAAACCATGTGTGTTCAGATAATCTGTCACAATAGGGCCTGAGCTTGTTTTACCAACGGCTCCGCCTTCACCGCCATCGATAAGAACATTCTTACCGGTTGGCGTTTGAATCCAGATGGAATCTCCCTGTCCGATGTCCATCATATGGATACGAAGCGTATCATTACCGGGATTAGCTTGTGCATCGGTACAGCGTTGTCCTTCTCGCACGTCAACGAGCGAACCGGGGTTTTCCGCTGTAACTTTACGGCAATACTTGCCTGGCAATTTACCAGGGTAGCAGGGATAATGTTCTTCATCCCCGATAAGCGATTCATCGATTTCATCTGCGGAGTCAGCCATCATACATTTATTCTGATGCTCTGATTTGGAAACAGTGATGGAGCCGGCTTCACAGTTTACGCCACCGCCACTGGAATAATCGACAGGGCTTTCGCGGCAATACTGAACATGGCTGGGATCCTCGGGATCGACAACGACTTCACACTTCGTATCCTCCGGGCATTCTTCAAGGCTGTTTATCGTAGCCTTAGTAAAACCATCGGGACATTTCAGATAATAGGGATACCATGGCTTTTTCATTTCCATGTCGAGACAACCACTAAGCGTAGCACTCAAAGCGACCGTCAATCCAATTAAACCAATCTTCATAAAAGCCTCCTCCCCGGCGAACCGATGCCGTTATGCGATACTCTAAAGGATTGATGAATAAAAGTAAAGGACAACACACCGGGGGATTCGATGGCTGGTTACTATTCAGCCCTATGCTCTATTTGACGGCTTGCGCCGTAAGCACATTATTTGCACGGCTACGCGCCGCAGGCGGGGAGGGGACCGGCCACCGCGCCCGCCCCCCACCGACCCCCCCGCGGCTGTGGGGGCTGCCCCCCGTCCCCCGGTTTTGTTTCTACACATGCTTTAGTGCGACGCTAAAACGCCTTCCATGGCGTTGTACCGTCGCCCCGCCAACGTCGTGTTGTCGGGGAAATGTTTTAGCTTATCACGACGGCCTGCGGCCGTACAATTTGGCTTTGGCTGATACACATATCACGTAATGTCAAGCTTAGGCTGAATAGTATCCGACGACCGGGGCGTTGCGGGATCACCCGCAGTGGGGGGAGCGGCGTATTGGCGCGAAATCGCGCCAATAGCCGCGCGGGGGGCCGCTGCCCCCCGAAAAACAATGGCAAAATCGCATAATCCGCTTGACACATCGAAGGCAGATGAGTAGTTTCCCTGCGCTTGTGCGTTATCCCGATTGGGATACTTTTATTCATCAACAATTTTTTATTCATCAACAATTTGGAGTGAAACCATGGGAAGAGGCGATAGACGTCATAGTTTAAAGATGGCCAGAGCGAAAGGACAGAGCAAGAAGAAAGCACGTCTTGCCAGAGCAATTGAAGCTCAGAAAGCAGCCAAGAAATAATTTGAACTGAACTGAACTCAATAGCCGAATCCAGATAATAGGATTCGGCATTTTTTTGATCACGGGTGATAAAACCAGAGGATTTTATGTGCGATCATTGCGGTAATCAGGAAATGGAAACAGCCGAATCGCAGGAAGCGGCACGGCGAGAGAAATTGAAGCGTATACGGCATTCGGCGAGCCACATCATGGCCGAAGCAGTGCAAAGCATGTTTCCGGATGCGAAATTTGCGATTGGTCCTGCGATTGCCGATGGATTTTATTACGATTTTGATTTGCCACGTCCGCTCACGGATGATGATCTCGCGACAATTTCGGCCAAGATGAAAGAGATCATTAAGGCGAATGTGCCGTTCGAGCACAGTTCGATGTCGAAGGCGGATGCACTTGAGTATTTTGGCTCGCGCGGGCAAACCTACAAAGTCGAGCTGATCAACGGCATCAAGGACGAGGAAGTCTCGATATATAAGCAGTCGAATTTCACGGATTTGTGCGCGGGTCCGCATGTGCGCCGCACGGGCGAATGCAAGCATTTCAAGCTCACGAGTGTGGCTGGCGCATACTGGCGCGGTGATTCGACCAAGCCGATGCTGCAGCGCATTTATGGGACGGTTTGGCCAACCAAGGCCGAACTCGATGCCTATCTGGCGATTCAGGAAGAAGCCAAGAAACGCGATCACCGCAAACTGGGAAAAGAACTGGATTTGTTCTTTATGCATCCATATGCACCGGGAGCCATTTTCTGGCAGCCAAAGGGATATACGATTTATCAGGAACTGCACAAACTGTGGTCGGAAGTTCAGCGCGGTGAAGGCTATGTCGAAGTATACAATCCGCTGATGTATGATGCAGAATTGTACAAGACGAGCGGACACTGGGATCACTATCAGGATGCGATGTTCAAGCTGGATGTCGACGAAAAGACGATGTGCCTGAAACCGATGAACTGTCCCGATACGATGCTGTTCTTTAAGCAGCACAAGCATAGTTACCGCGATTTGCCATTGCGCGTTGCCGAGCGCCAGGTGCTGCATCGCAACGAGCTTTCGGGAGCACTGTCGGGATTAACGCGAGTGCGCCAGTTTATGCAGGACGATGCGCATTTGTTCGTAATGCCCGAACAAATCGAAGATGAGATCGGCCGCCTGCTCAAACTGATTGCAAAGTTCTATGAGATGTTCGATATGTCGTACAAATTCTATTTGTCGACACGTCCGGACGATTACATGGGTGATCCGGCACTTTGGGTAAAGGCCGAAGAAGCGCTTGCCAATGCTTTGGAAAAGAACAATATCAAGTATAAGCTCAATCCCAAAGACGGCGCATTTTATGGGCCTAAGATCGATATCGAACTGCAGGATTCGCTGGGAAGACAAATCCAGTGCGCAACGATTCAGCTCGATTTCCAGCTGCCGGAACGCTTCCAGCTGGAGTATGTGACGGCGGATAACAGCGTGGCGCGTCCGGTCGTCATACATCGCGCGATATTTGGCTCGTATGAACGATTTATCGGCATTCTGATCGAGCATCTGGCTGGCGTATTTCCAACTTGGTTAGCGCCGGTTCAGGTCGCATTTTTACCAATTACCGATCACTTCGTCGATTATTGCAACGACCTCGCAAAAGATTTTGAAGCCGCCGGCATTCGCACTTACGTCGATGACCGAAGCGAAAAAATCGGCTACAAAATTCGCCAGACCGAAATGCAGAAAGTGCCGTATATGTTGGTTATCGGCCAAAAAGAAGTCGATGCGAAGCTGGTCAATGTCCGCACCTATAAAGATGGTGAACGCGGCACCATGACGCCAGACGAACTCAAGGCTGAAGTCCTGGACCGCATTCAAAACCGCACACTTGATGTCAATATCAAGAAACTGGATTTGGAAGCATTCGCCCACGACGAAGCGGAAGAAGAAACGGATAATTACTAAAACACGCAAAAGCCGGTTCTATGAACAGAATCGGCTTTTTTGATCGAAGAAGAAATAAAAATGGCAGAAACACAGGCAGTCCAAGAAACGCAGACAACGTCAGCGATAATGGAAGAGGCCTCTGCGCCTTTGCAAAAAGCTGAGCCCCCAAAGACCGATTCGCCAGAAGAGAAAACAGACAAAAGTCAATCGCTATGGCGCAGTTTTACGACGTATGCCGGATTGTATGTATGGGCGGCAATTTTTGGTCTTATCACCACCCTGGTGCTGTTTCTGAGACCTACACCCTATGGCATGGCATATGTAATGGACCTGGCGCATTATATGCCGCATGCCATATTCTATATGTTTTATGGTCTGGGCTTGATCTGTTTTCCGTTTATGATCGTCGCATTGATTCGCAAAAAAGCGACGGTCGCGGGTACGACAATTTGTGCGATTCTGCTGACGCTTTCGTTGTTCTGGGGGCATGTCGATAACGAAGTACTGCGATTTTGCAAAATTCATATTACTGTCGATTTTTTGGAAACCTACGTGCTGAGCAATGGCAAGCCGGATGCGATATGGTCACTTCTGGCCGATGACCAGGGCGGTAAGAATCTATCGTTGTATTTTTTGGGTCTGGCACCACTATTTTTAATCACCTGGCTATTGTGGATTCGTCGCCTGGTGCAAAAGATCCCGCCGGTTCCCAAGCATCGCAATAAGTTGGTCTGGGGGTTGACTGGAGCGCTGGTGATTTCTTTTGCGTTTCTGCCATACCTGTTCAGAACGGATCTTTTTGGGTCGAAAAATCGCCAGGGTCTGGTTGCTCCGCCCATTATACTCATCCGGGATGGTATCGAAGAATACAGAGCTTCTTCAAGTGAACAAGCCGATTTGGCAACCCTGATTCCCTGGTTTCAGAAAACATGGCTAGAAGCCGAAAGCGATAAAAACTGGCAGTTTATCGATGATAAGCGCCCATTCATGAAAACCTATCGCGGTACATGCAGCAACGATACAGAACCCGCATGGAATATTATTGTCATATCGATTGAATCATTCCGAGCGCGCAATCTGCCGTTGTTCTATCCGGATGCAGAAATCGATCCGACGCCCTTTATATCCGGTCTGGCCAAAAGTGGCCGCGCAGCCTATTATACGAACTATTATACAAACGGTCATCCGACAATCGCCAGTTTTATGGTGCAACACACGAGCTTGCTTCCGCATTCGAACTATACAGTTGCAAAGCGATTTACACTCGACACGCTGAACAGCTATGTCTCAGTACTCAGATCACATCAATATCAAACGGTATTTTTTGGGGGATCGGATCCAGACTGGGATAACCAGCGAGTATGGTTGAATCGGTGGTACGACAAAATATACTATTCTCCGGATTATGAAGAAAAAGATCGACTGGTCATGCAGGATGCTTCGAGATGGCTCAAATCGGAGCTGGATCCCAACAAACCATTTTTAATGACGTTCTTTTTGATCTCCAACCACACGCCATTTACTCTGCCATCGGAAGAAGCGCATCTGCGGCTAACGGATTCGGATGAACAGAAGATCAAAATTATCAATACAATGCACTATGACGATGATGTGATACGGGAATTTGTAGAATCGATACAGAATGAGCCCTGGTTCGCTAACACCATTATATTGATCACCGGTGATCATGGGATGGATCTTGGAGATCGCGGCGACAGCCCCGATTATGATAATCTGCGGCATGAAGCGACCCAGATTCCATTAATTATATATGGCCCGAATCATCCAAGAATTCCCGTCGGCAAACAGGAAGTGATCGGAAGTCATCTCGATCTGGCGCCAACGATACTGGATTTGGCGCATATCTGCGCCGACAATTCATTTATGGGCCACAGCCTGCTCAGTGTCGTTCCCGACAAAGCGCGAGCACTTGCGGTTAAGCATAATAAATTCGGCATGGATACAAAAGATTATTCCATGTTTATGCCGGCGACAAACCAAATCATGCTGTATAACCGCGAAGATTATGGACAGACAAACAATATCGTCGAGCGAAACACATCTGCAGCAGAAGCATTGAAAGAATATATATTATCGCTCCATACGCTTGTAAATCAAGGTTACAGGCAGGATTTGTATCATTAGCTTAAAGCCTGACCTGGAACGAAAAAACCGGGTGTTCCAGAAGCACACCCGGTTTTTGTATATGGAACCATTAGTTCGAACGACGGCGACGCCAAAGCGCACCAAATCCCAATAATCCTAACAGCATCGCAAGGGGTGCAGGTGCTGAACGCCTGGGGGTAGATGCGCATGCGATCAGCGCGACCTGATGACGTGCGCCATTCGGGCTATTCACTCCATCGCTTTCTATCCCATCAGATGGGTTATCTGATGTACCGCCACCATTTCCGTTCCCATTGGAATGCCCGGAATCACCAGCTTCGTACGAAGGATTGCCGTTCATACTGCAGGAGCTCGAATTGTCACAATCGTGGTCATCACAATCGATGAGCTGATCATCGTCGTTATCGAGGCCATCGTCACAGATTTCGAAGGCTTCCGGCGCTTCGACACAATCTGCATCCGATTTGCACGCATCGTCATCACAATCCACCAGCCCATTGTCGTCATTGTCGATGTTATCGTCGCAAATCTCATCAGCAGGTCTGCAATCCGCATCATCAGCACATGCTGCATCATCACAGTCGATCTGCCCATTTTTATCATTGTCGATGTCGTCGCCACAGATTTCTACCAATGGCTTACAAACACTCAGTTTTTTGCACTGAGCATCATCACAGTCGACCAATCCATCGCCATTGTTATCGATTTTATCATCACAGATTTCGACGACTTCGGCAGCGACACAAACCGCAGCCTCTTCGCATCCTTCGTCATCACAGTCGATCTGCCCGTTTCCATTGTTATCGATTTTATCATCGCAGATCTCATGCTGACAAACGACAGCTTTGGCGCATTGCGGATCATCACAATCCACCAAACCATCGCGATTATTATCCGTTTTGTCATCACAGATTTCGACGCATTCTGCCTTTCCGGTGCACTGTGAATCGTCGCAATCGACTAAATCATTGCCATTGTTATCGATTTCATCGTCACAGATCTCGATTTGACAAACGATATTGTCGGCACATTGGGGATCGTCACAATCCTTCAGGCCGTTGAAATTATTGTCTCGGTTGTCATCGCAAACCTCAGGCACACACGAAAGCATTCGCTTGCACTGTGTATCATTGCAATCGACCAGGCCATTGCCATTATCATCCACGCCATTGCTGCAGTCTTCTTTCTGACAAATCAATGCAGCCGCACATGCTGAATCCGCGCAATCGATCTGGCCATTGCCATTATCATCCACGCCATTGCTGCAGTCTTCTTTCTGGCAAATCAATTCCGCAGCACATGCCGAATCCGCACAATCGATCTTGCCGTTGCCATCGTCATCCAGGTTATTGCCACAAATTTCCCCAGAACACTCTTTAGCACATGCAGAATCATTACAATCGGCTTTACCGTTGCCATCATCATCGACGCCATTGCCGCAGATTTCCTTATACTGCGAAGCAACAGCCGGTGCCTTCTGAATAATCCAGTCGTAATAATCCTGAACCGCCGTAGAAATGCCGAAGCCACCGCAAATCGCATCACCATAACTCGTCACGCCTGAAACATATTCGACGCCGCCAATGGTGAAGAAACCCGGGCCACCGGAATCGCCCTGACAAGGACCACCTTCTTTCTGTTCATAATACAATCCGCCATAGGGAATCAGAATATATTCGGTCTCATTTTCATAGCAATAGCCATTATCGGCATAAAAATCATTTGGATGGCAGCCATTCATTAGCATCGTGCCATTTTTACAGCCATCTTTGCTATCGTTGCGATTAAACGAACCGCAATAAGCTGTCACCGCAGACGTAAACTTCAGCTTCGTGCCGGAATCTCCATCCTCGTCAATGCCAAAGCCAGAGAATTCCATATCTTTTGCCAGGTCAGAGGACTTCACCGGCAACCATTTGGGATGCGGCAGAATTGGCTCTGCAACCGAAGCAGGCACCGCAGTCGAGAGCTCGAGCAAAGCAATATCGGCATCAATCGTACTGTATTCCGACGAAAACCACCCCGAACTCAGCGCATGCTGTCCAAAATCCGGATGATAATAAACATTCTTAACCTTATAGCTCTTTTTAAAGAGGGAATTAGTACCAGAGTCACTGTTTCCAATGCCTACCGAAAGATAATTGTTGCACTCGCCCGCACTCACATCGCCGCTATATTCATTAGTTTCAGTCACACAATGCGCTGCAGTCAGTACCCAATTCGGATGGATCAGTGTACCCGTACAAAACAAATATTCATTCGTACACTTAGTCGTATTTTTATTCTCGAATACGCCAACCACAGCCTTATGCGCCACAGATTTGTCGGCAGTTCCATTGACCATGGCATGCTGCGAGGTGACAAGTGCCGGATTGGTCTGTTTATTGGCGTTATCATTACATGCCATCAACGCGCAACACGCCAGAATACCAACCCACAACGACCTATGTTCTCTCATACACCCTCCTATGCTGCAGACAGTTCGACATCAGCAGCCGAAAACTGCGCATCTTTTAGCCTTTTTTTGCCAAAGATGAAACAGTTACGAACAAAATTCGATTTTTTTTGGGGGCAAGCCCCCACGGCGCTATGTGCTCGCTGAGAGACGTGCGATCGCGCGTCTCTACAGCTGCGCGCATACGCGCCGCCCCCGACGCGGCTACCTCGCCAGACGTGTCACGACACGTCCTAACTCACTACGCCGCGTAAAAACGACAGTTCCCGGCAAATGACAAGGCTCAGGACAACCAAAATGCCGATGGATATGCAGATGCATATCAAAATCATGGCTATGTTTAACCAGTGTGGATATAGCGTTACCCCGATACGTGTGAGATACTGGCAAAGAGCGCCGAGCAT